>Ga0187827_10000786_pt1 | contig 48446 bp, 47 predicted proteins | sample ETNtaG_39_FD_167969 | JGI IMG/M metagenome (GOLD analysis project Ga0187827, IMG submission 167969) | Marine microbial and viral communities from oxygen minimum zone, Eastern Pacific Ocean - ETNP2014_SV_150_PacBio MetaG (Illumina Assembly) | ecosystem: Environmental > Aquatic > Marine > Hypoxic...
GCCGCGGACTTGATGAGCCAGCAAATCGACGCCGTCCATGGTGGCGTCGGCCAAGCGCCAAAATTTCCGCAAACCTATGCCATGGAACTGATGTTGCGCGCCGATCTGCGCCAAGGCACTAATCTTCAACTTGATCCCGGAGAGGCCAATAGCAACCTGAAAACAGCCGTGGACACCACCTTGACCGCCATGTGCCAGGGCGGCATCTATGATCATCTAGGCGGCGGTTTCGCCCGCTATTCCACGGATGAACGGTGGCTGGTGCCCCATTTCGAAAAGATGCTGTACGACAACGCCCTACTGATCGATATTCTGACCCTGGCCTGGCAGAGCAGCGGCACTGCCCTCTATGCCCAGCGTGTTGAGGAGACACTTATCTGGGTGCTGAATGAAATGGTGGTGCCGGACGGCGGTTTTGCCGCCACCCTGGATGCGGACAGCGAGGGCGAGGAAGGCCGCTACTATGTCTGGGACGATGCCGAAATAGCCGCGGTACTTGGTAACGATGCTGCCGCTTTCATGGCTGCCTATGATGTAGCCCAGCACGGCAACTGGGAAGGTAAGGTCATCCTTAACCGTACTGCCAACCCAAAATTGGGGGCCAATAAAGCGGAAGAGACCCTGCGCCATTGCCGCAAGCTCTTATTGCAGCGCCGCAGCCAACGGATGCGTCCCGGCTGGGATGACAAGGTGCTGGCCGACTGGAACGGCCTGATGATCGCCGCCCTAGCCAACGCTGGGGCGGTCTTCCAGCGCCCGGCCTGGAGCGCCGCTGCTATCACCGCCTACGATTTCATCATCACCAAGCTGTGTCCTAACGGCGCCTTGATGCACGGCTATCGTCAGGGTCAGGCAAAGCACTGGGCCTTGCTTGATGATTACGCCAACATGGCCCGGGCCGCACTGTTGCTGTACGAACTGCATGGCGATGAGGGCTATTTGGCCCAAGCAACAGCATGGGCAGCAGAGGTCGAGGCGCATTTCGCCGACACGGAACATGGCGGTTACTATTTTTCCTCCGACCAGGCAGGGGATGTCATCTCCCGCATGCGCAGCTGCAACGACAATGCCGTACCGTCAGGCAACGGCACCATGATCGGCGTCTTGACCCGGCTTTGGCTGCTCACGGGCGACCCCACATATGGCCAGCGAGCCGAAGCTTTGGTTGGGGCATTTTCGGCCCAGCTGACAAACTATGCCCTGGTCATGACCATCTTCCTCAATAACGTGGCGTTCATGCTCGCCCCATTGCAGATTGTCATTATCGGCCAACGGGATGACACGACGGTTCAGAATCTATTAGCCGAGGTGCACAGCTTGCCGCTCCCCAACAAGGTACTGCAGGTCGTCACCCCCGGGCAAGCCCTGCCCGACGGCCATCCGGCGCAAAACATGAGGCAACTTGACGGCCAGGCCACGGCCTATATCTGCCTTGGCCAGACCTGCTCGTCACCCCAGGCGGAACCGGCGCAGCTGCGCGCTATCTTAGCTGCAACCTCAGAGCAGAAAGCCTGACCGATGCCACAAAAGTCCATGCATTCCCCAATCGGTGATCTGACGATCAGCTGCGAAGACGGTGCCCTGGTGGCTCTCGATTGGGGCTGGGCCCGGGATCAGGCGTCCGACGATCTGCTGGAGCGAGCTAAATCACAGCTGGACGCCTATTTCGATGGCAAGGCGGAAACCTTTGATCTACCGTTAGCGCCCGCTGGTACGGATTTTCAGCACCGGGTCTGGACCCTCATGAGCTCAATTTCATACGGTGAAATAATGAGTTATGGTGAAATGGCCAAGGCCCTGAACAGCGCGGCGCGGGCCGTTGGTATGGCCTGCGGAGCTAATCCCATTCCTGTTATCATTCCCTGCCACAGGGTTCTGGCCGCTAACGGCACGGGCGGCTATTCCGGCGAAGGCGGCGTCGAAACCAAGGTCGCTTTACTGCGTCTGGAAAGGGCCCTTCTATAGCTTTGGCAGTTTCTCGCCATTTTCCTGCGTGACAAACTTGGCCTCCCCGGTTTAAAGTCCAGCTAGCCAATAAATACATAGGAAAAACCACAGTAACCTATCGTAACCAATTCACTTGGGGGAAGGCTCCATGACCATGGTCAAAGCAATTCAATTTCACAAGACAGGCCGCCCATCAGTCCTTAAATGGGAAGAGGTCAAGCTGGGCAAGCCAAAAAAGAGTCAGGCCCTGGTTCGGCACACCGCCATTGGCCTAAACTATATCGATACCTATCAGCGCAGCGGCCTGTATCCCCTGCCCATGCCATCGGGTCTGGGCGGGGAAGCCGCCGGCGTGGTCGAGGCTATCGGCGCCGATGTCAAGCATGTCAAAGTCGGCGACCGAGTCGCCTATGCGGGCGGGGGCCCCGGCGCCTATTCCGAGGCACGGATCATGGATGCCAACCCCTTGGTGCGCATTCCCCACGGCATTGCGGACGAAGCCGCCGCCGCCATGATGCTCAAAGGCATGACTGTGGAATATCTAATTCGCCGCACCTATCCGGTGAAAGCGGGCCAAACCGTGCTGTTCCATGCCGCCGCGGGCGGTGTTGGCCTAATCGCCGGGCAATGGCTCGACGCCCTTGGCGTCCGTGCCATCGGTACCGCCGGCGGCCCGGCCAAGGTGAAATTGGCCAATGCCCATGGCTATGCCGAGGTGATCGACTACAACAAGAAGGACTTCGTCAAGGAGGTCATGCGCTTGACCAAGAAAGAGGGCGTGCCGGTAGTGTTCGATTCCATCGGCAAGTCCACCTGGGAAGGCTCCCTCAATTGTCTGCAGCCACGCGGTTACATGGTGTCGTTCGGCAATGCCTCGGGCGCCGTGGAAAGTTTCGCTCCGGGTGTGCTGGCGGCCAAGGGCTCTTTGTTCCTGACCAGGCCCAGCCTGGTTGCCTATAATTCGACCCGCAAGGAGCTAGAGGCCAGCTCGAAAGCCCTGTTCACCATGGTAAAGAGCGGTAAAGTGAAGATTGAGATCAATCAGACATATGCTCTAAAGGACGCAAAAAAGGCCCATATCGATCTGGAAAGTCGCAAAACAACAGGTTCAACCATCCTAATTCCATAATTTTGCACAGAATCGGCAAAAAATAGGCCGCACTGTTGCCAGCGCGGCCTATTTCGTTTTGCGCAAGACCCTTGATTCATTCTTTGCGGCACTACTGCACCGCCCACGCGGAGCAGTGCGCATTTGCGCACAAGCGTGAGCGACCAAATTCTACGTATTCATCGAATCGAAGAATTCGTTGTTATCCTTGGTGGTTTTCAGTTTGCCCAGCAGGAATTCCATGCTGTCCATGGCGCCCATGGGATTGAGGATGCGGCGTAGGACCCACATCTTGGCCAGGGCTGCCTTGTCGACCAGCAATTCTTCCTTGCGGGTGCCGGATTTGATGATGTCAATGGCCGGGAACACGCGTTTGTCCGCCAATTTACGGTCCAGCACGATTTCAGAGTTACCCGTGCCCTTGAATTCTTCGAAGATGACTTCGTCCATGCGGCTGCCGGTATCGATCAGGGCGGTGGAGATAATAGTGAGGGAGCCGCCCTCCTCGATATTACGGGCGGCACCGAAAAAGCGTTTCGGCCGTTGCAGAGCATTGGCATCGACGCCGCCCGTCAGCACTTTGCCTGAAGACGGCACCACGGTGTTGTAGGCCCGTGCCAAACGGGTAATGGAATCCAGCAAGATCACCACGTCGCGTTTGTGTTCAACCAGGCGCTTGGCCTTGTCGATCACCATCTCGGCCACCTTGACGTGGCGCGAGGCCGGCTCGTCAAAAGTGGAGCTAATGACCTCGCCCTTGACCGAGCGTTTCATATCGGTGACTTCCTCCGGCCGTTCGTCGATCAACAGCACGATCAGAAAGCATTCAGGATGGTTCGCCATGATGGAATGGGCGATGGATTGCAGGATCACCGTCTTACCGGTTCGCGGCTGGGCCACAATCAGGGCCCGCTGTCCCTTGCCAATGGGTGAAACCAGCTCGATCACCCGGCCGGTCTGATCCTCCAACGTGGGGTCCTCACGTTCCATGACGATGCGTTCTTCCGGGTATAACGGCGTTAGATCGTCGAAATGGACCTTGTGCTTGGCCTCTTCATGATCGTTGAAATTGATGCTGTTGACCTTCAGCAGAGCAAAATAGCGCTCACCGTCCTTGGGCGCGCGTATTTCGCCTTCCACCGTATCGCCGGTACGCAGGGAAAACCGCCTGATCTGCGAGGGCGAGACATAAATATCATCGGGGCCCGGCAGATAATTCGCCTCCGGCGCGCGCAGAAAGCCAAAGCCGTCCTGCATGATTTCCAACACGCCGACGCCGGTGATTTCTTCGTCGTTATCGGCGGCCTGCTTCAGGATGGCGAACATTTGCTCCTGCCGCCGCAGAGCCGAAGCATTCTCCACCTCTAATTCCTCAGCATAGGCCAAAAGATCCAGAGGCGACATGGATTTCAATTCTTGTAGTTTCATTTTCAATTCGATTGTTTCGTGAAATGGGTAAAACGGCAGAAATAGCGCGGATATTCGGAGACTCGCTGCATTACGCCAGCATAACGGCATCATACGAAGAGGGTCTGGAAAAGCAGGCTTGCGGAGAGGGGAACTCGAAACGCAGCGCCGGACAGCGCCGTTGGCCCTTGGATGTAAGCTCCACTTAACATAGGTTGCCCGCGCACGAAAGCAAGAAATTGCCTCAAATAAGCGCTTTTCTGTTCTGGCTAAAAATTGCCCCAGATTAGCGGGCCGCGTAGCCACCATCGATCAATAGATCCGAGCCGGTCATGAAGCGGGAATCGTCGCTTGCGAGGTAAACTGCCGCACGGGCGACCTCATCGGGCTGACCCAGGCGGCCGATCGGGTGCGCCGGGCCCCAATCCCGCTCTGCCTTTTCCAGATCACCATATTGCCGCGCCAAACGATCCGTGGCAATGCCGCCCGGCGATAGGGTATTGGCGCGGATATTCTGTCCCGCATGCTCCAACGCGATCACCTTGGCCAACTGCAACAGGGCGCCTTTGGTGGCACAATATGGGCCCCGCTGGGGTGTAGCGACCCGCGCCATTTGTGATGCGGTGATGATAATCGATCCACCGCCCGCCGATAACATCTGTGGAATCAAATATTTAGCAGTTAAAAACACACCGGTCAGATTAACCGCCAGGGCCTGATTCCAGTCTTCCAGGGGCATTTCCGCGATACTGGCGGTCTGGGTCAGGGTGGCGGCGTTGCACATACCGATATTGACCGCGCCAAGGGCAGATCCCACTGCCGCAACCGCATCCTGTACCGAGGCCTCATCGCGCACATCGCAATGACGGGCCATAGCGCGGCCCCCCGTTGCCTGAATGGCGGCGGCTTTACCCTCCACCGCTTCCAGATTGATATCCAAGAGTCCCACCGCGGCGCCTTCAGACGCGAAGGCCTGAGCGCTGGCCAAGCCAATACCCTGGGCCGCACCCGTCACCAACGCGACCTTGCCTCGCAAAACATCATTCGACATAGCGAAAGTCCCTCAAAACGGCCGCACAATGACCATGATAACGATGATAATCATGAAAACTGTCGGTATTTCGTTAATTTTTCGATAAAAACCCGATGGATGGACATTCCGGTCGTCAGCAAAAGCCTTGCGCCAGCGCGAGAGGAAGGCATGCATGCTGCCCAGGCCAATAACCGCGCAAAACAGCTTGATCCAGATCCAAATATCACCAAAATCGATCGCGCCGGGCGTAAAAAGTAGGAACAGGCCCATAATCATCGCCATAATCATCGCTGGATTAATAATGGCCCGCAGCAGGCGCCACTCCATCACCTTGAAGGTTTCCGACAACTCCGAGCCAGGCTCTGCATCTGCATGATAGACGTACAGGCGCGGCAAATACAACATGCCCGCCATCCAGGCCATGACTGCGATAAGATGCAAGGCCTTGATCCAGCTATACCAGTCGCTTAAAAAATCGCTCATGCTTCATATCCACAAGCTATAAATTCGTAAGGGCAACAGCGCTTGGCATCCCGATCTGCACACCGGCCCGCTTCATCGGACCAGGACAAAGCTTTCCGGGTGATCATCGCCAGACCATCAATGAATTCCGTCTGTGTACCTACCGCAGGAACCCGTCCATAATAGGGCACACCCGCGTCTTTCGCCAGATGCCGGTAATCAATATCCAGTTCGACCAAGGTTTCCGAATGCTCCGAGACAAAAGCAACCGGAGCCAGCACCACCGCCTTGCCATCCGCGCCGGCCTGGGTGATTTCGTCTTCCGTGGCTGGGCCGATCCATTCCAAGGGGCCGACCCGGCTTTGATAACAAACGCTCCAGTCCAAATCAGAGAAGCCCTTCTTCTCTAGACCGGCAGCCACCGCCGCGCAGGTCTGTTCTACCTGACATTGATAGGGATCGCCGCGGGCAATGACCTTTTTCGGCAAACCATGGGCCGATAGCAGCAGCCGTATTGGCGCTCCATTCTCTTTCGCCGCTTCCAGCATAGGTGCGATCAACTCCACCTGGGCCGCGATAAAGCCTGCATCCTGGGCATAGCAACAAACGGTTCGCTCCGCTGCTTGCAACCCCGCTTCCCTTGCCGCACGTCGCCAATCAGCAATGGAAGATCCTGATGTAGTAGTAGAAAACTGCGGATAAAGCGGTAACAGAACTACATGATCAGGATCGAACTCAGCCACCACGCCAGCAACCTGATCGCTAAAAGGATACCAATAACGCATGCAAGGAAAGGCCTTGACCTCGCCTAGATCCGCCAAAGCAACTTCTAGGGCCCTGGCTTGCTTTTCAGTCTGTAGGCGGATCGGTGAACTGCCACCAATTTTTTCGTAAATCGCCCGTGCATGGCGGGCCCGCCGCATCGAAATCAACCTAGAGAGGAGCCAGCGGACGGGTGAGGGCGAGGCAATAATGGCCGGATCGCTGAATAGATTGCGCAGGAACGGCTTGACCGCATCAAGATTATCCGGGCCACCCAGATTGAAAAGAATAACAGCGGTGCGTGCCATGGCCTTGTTTTCCCCAATACTCAGCCGAATTCAGCCGCGCAGGATTTCCGACAACCGACCAACATGTTCGGGTGGCGTCTCGGGCACGATGCCGTGGCCTAGATTAAATATGAACGGCCCCTTGTCCAAGGTTTGCAGGATGCGCTGAATTTCAGCTTCCATCACCCCACCGCCAATGACCAATAGACGTGGATCCAGGTTTCCCTGCAGCGTAACCTCGCCCTGTAGCTCCGCCACCGACCAATCTAGCGGCACCGTCCAGTCCAGGCTAACGCCGTTAACGCCCGCTGTTTTGGCAAAGGTTCTGTAGCCAGCCCCGACGCCACGGGGAAAACCAATAATCGGTAGATCGGGATGCTTCTGCCGCAGTTGCGTAACGATTTGCTGCACCGGTTCGATACACCAGCGTTGAAAAGCCGTCTCCGACAAGGCACCAGCCCAGGTGTCGAACAATTGTACGGCTTCCGCTCCGGCATCGACCTGTTTGCCAAGATATTCCACCGTTGCCGTCACCAACAGATCAATCAGCTGATCAAAACCGTTCGGATCGCCATAGGCCCATTGCTTGATGATAGCATGATCACGGCTGGCTCTGCCCTCGACCATATAGGTCGCCACGGTCCAGGGCGCGCCGGCGAACCCAATCAGGGCAACATTGTCGGGCAATTCCTCAGCCAGGCGGCCAACGGTTTCATAAACCGGTGCCACCTTTGTATGCAGATTATCCAGTCTCAACGTCGATACTTCGGCTAGATTACGGACCGGTTCCAGGATCGGGCCTTCGCCCTCGCGGTAATCCAGAGGCTGGCCCAGACCGTCAGAAATCAACAGGATATCAGCGAATAAAATCGCGGCATCCATGCCAAACCGGCGGATCGGCTGCAAGGTGACTTCCGTGGCCAGATCAGGGTTATAACAGAGATCCAAAAAGTTTCCCGCATGCTCCCGCGTGGCTCGGTACTCAGGCAAATAGCGGCCCGCCTGTCGCATCAGCCAGAACGGTGGCCGCTCCAGGGTCTCGCCTTGCAGAGCGCGAATTAGCAATTTCTCTTCTGTCTGCATTTTCGGGGCCCTGTTGTCCTAGGTTCGATCTGATTTCCGTCTTTTTTACATACTATATTTTTTAAAGATAGATAGTGATAGTTGATGAATCCCTGTGGGAGATGGGGATTAATAGTTGTCCCTCGATTCCTTTCCGAAATCGTCCCCAAAGCTATGCATGGGTACTATTTTTGGGGATAAGAGCTGGAAAATCGCACACCTGTGGTCCATGAGTCATGGGGATAACCGGGATGGAAATCTTCTTAAGAACTTATTAACGGTTTTTCGATTCGAACCCAGCATGTCGCTCAGAGGTGCAAAAGCACTTGTAGGGAAAACCCCTAACGTGTGCGAATATTCTTGTCAGGGCGTGATGGGCGGCTTATCCCCGTTACTAACAGTTTTCATGATCCGGGATTCTGGCACGTCAATGACGAAATTTCATTTACATCTAGTATCCGATGCCACTGGCGATACCTTGCTATCCTTGGCTACCGCGGCCCTGGCCCAGTTCGAAGGGATGGAGCCGGACCGCCATACGTGGCCCATGGTACGCTCGGAAGTCTCTATGGCGCCGGTGATCGCGGCGATCGAAAAAAACCCCGGCGTGGTCATGTTTACTCTGGTGGATCACCATCTACAGGAAATGCTGCGCGACGAATGCCGGCGCCTGCAGGTGCCTTGCGTGCCTGTGATGAACCCGATCATTGGCGCCCTGGAGAATTTTCTCGGCGTTGAAAGCCGTGAATTGCCCGGGCGCCAGCATGTCATGGATGCGGGTTATTTTGAACGTATCGATGCCATTCATTTCAGCTTAAGCCATGATGACGGACAGCGGGTTGATGGTTTCAGCCGGGCTGACGTGGTCTTGGTGGGAATTTCCCGTACCTCGAAGACGCCAACCTGTATGTATCTGGCCAACCGTGGCCTGAAAGCCGCTAACATTCCCCTGGTGCCGGGCATCGCGCTGCCTGACGAACTGACGGCACTGGACGATGTTCTGATCGTCGGATTAACGGCAGCGCCGGAACGGCTGGTGGAAATTCGGCGCAACCGCTTGAAATATCTGCATCAGGATACGGATACGGATTATGTGGATATGCAGGCCGTGAACGAGGAGGTAATCAACGCCCGGCGCCTGTTCAATGCCAAGGGCTGGCCCCGGATAGATGTGACCTGCCGCTCCATCGAGGAAACCGCTGCCGCGATTATCGGGCTGCACACCCAGTTCTTGGAAGATCGGGCCGAAGCATAGGCGAATTAGGTTTTTTCGGATTCGGTCCACTGAAAAGGAATTTCCGGCCCATCCCGGCCCGGCAGCGGCAACACTGCCGCCGCCCTGATCCGCAGCCATGGCTTCAGCAGGTCCCGGTCCCGATGCCTGCGTTTCCCTTGTCCCGCGGGCTGTCCTGCTGCCGTGCGCTCCAGACGCAGGCGATAAAGCAATGGAAAGACGCTGTCGTTTTCCTCCGGATCTTTGGCTGTTCGCACATTATCCGGCCCGCTCAAGGCATACGCGCCCAGATCCTGAACACCCACCGTGGCCGCTGCCTGGCGAAACCGCTGCAACGCCAGGACCGAGGGACGGATCAGCAGATATTGATCAATCAAGGGGCCGTGATCCAAAACCGTCAGGCGGCAATCTTCTTGTCCGGCCACAAAAACCGTAAACCGCTTGTTATGGCCGGATAACAATTGCGCCGCCATCGCCGCCGCGCTTTTTCGTCCGGCGGCGTTGGCGGAAAAGCCAAAGTATTCAAAAAACTTGCCTTCCAGCTCCTCTACATAGTCTTCGCCACGCTCGAACAAACGCCGTTCGATATATCCCAGCTGCTTACCCAGCTCTTTAATTGCTGTATCTGTAAGCCGCTCTACCTTGACATGCATATGGCTGAGCACCATGCCGTCATCATCATCACTCAGTTGTGCCAGCAGTGCATAGTCCAGAGCCAACAGACGTGGCAGTAAATCCCTGAAGCCAGGATTATCTAGACGGCAGTGCGCCGCCTTAAAATCCGATAGATCAAGATCCGGGGCCAGGCGTTGAATGTTGCGCCAGCTTACCCGGTTCGAGGCGCGCAGACGAAAATGCTTGTTCAGGGGCCGTGGCAGCGCATCATTGATCAAAAACATCAAAACCGTGCTCTGATGATGATGTTCCACGCGCGCCTGACTTAAACCAGGCAGTAATTGATCCGCGGTAATGAAGGGATAGGGCTTCCCATCGGATATGAAACGATAGAAACTGTCGATTAAGCTGTGACGCAGAAATTGTTTCGTCAAACTAGCCCGGCTGACTAAAAATCGGTTCTCTTGGGCCGAGCCGGACGCCAAAGTTGGCAGGGGAATGATGTTGCTTTTGTCGGACAAAATCTGAAAACCCAAGTGCCTTTAATATGAAAATGTTAACATGTTTTCATTATGTTTAATATTAATTCTATCACTAAACTATCAGAAATAAATAATACTAACCTATGACCTCTCTCGAGCCCACAATGCCGCTAATTCTGGCTTCCAACAGCGCGGCCCGCCAGTCCCTGCTGTGCCGGGCTGGCCCCGACTTCACCGTGATACCGTCTGACCTGGATGAAGCAGCCTCGAAGATGGAACTGCAGCGTCAGGATACGCAGGCCCCGGCCCAGGAAATCGCAGGGGCGCTGGCCTGCGCCAAGGCCCGTTCCGTGGCCCAAGGGTACCCCGATGCCCTCGTTATTCGTGCCGATCAGGTACTTTCCGCTGACGATGAGCTGTTCAACAAGGCTGCCGATCCGGCAGCGGCGGCAGCGGAATTGAAACGGCTGGCCGGACGCCGCCATAAACTGCATGCCACGGTCTGTGTCATGTGGGCTGAAAAACTTATGTGGCAGCATAGCGAAACCGCGAATATCTGGATGCGGCCCCTTTCGGATGATTTTATTGCTGGATATTTAGACCGTGCCGGGGCGGAGGTGTTATGGTCGGTGGGCTATTATCAAATCGAAGGGCTGGGGGTGCAATTGTTCGATAGTATCGAGGGTGACTATTTTACCATTTTAGGGCTGCCTCTGTTGCTCCTGCCGGCTTTCCTGCGCACGCAAGCCGAAGGTAGCCGGGAAAGTACATGGCAATGATCAGCGGCAGCGCCCGCCTGGCCGGTGTTGCCGGCTGGCCGATTACTCATTCCCGCTCACCCCGGCTGCATAACTTCTGGCTCCGAGAATATGGTATCGATGGCGCCTACCTGCCCCTAGCCATCGCGCCCGAGAATTTTGAACAAGCGATCCGCGCCCTGCCGAAACTTGGCTTTGCCGGCTGTAACGTCACCATGCCCCACAAGGAAGCGGCGTTGCGCACAGTTGACCGGGTTGACCCGGCGGCCCGGCGCATCGGCGCCGTCAACACCATCGTCGTTGCCGAGGACGGCGGTCTGGACGGCTCCAATACGGATGCCTTTGGCTTCATCCAGGCACTGTACCAAGGCGCCCCGAAACTTGCTGTGAGCAAAGGCCCGGCGATCCTGATCGGGGCTGGCGGCGCGGCCAAGGCAATTGCCGTGGCGTTGTTAGATGCAGGCGCGCCGGAACTGGTGATTTTGAACCGGACCGAGGCGCGGGCTCAGGATCTGGCCCAGTCATTGTCGGATTCGCTTGATGGAAATATCGTGGTTGGTAATTGGGCTAAAAGATCGGCCCAACTGGCCAACGCCAATGTGGTGGTCAACAGCACCAATCTGGGTATGCAGGGACAACCCCCCTTGGATTTGGCCCTGGATGATTTAGCCCATGGTGCTGTGGTTATGGATGCGGTTTACACGCCCTTGCTGACGCCCCTTCTGGCGGCGGCCCAGGCGCGGGGAAATTCGGTCGTTGATGGTCTGGGTATGCTGTTGCATCAGGCGCGGCCTGGTTTCACCGCCTGGTTTGGACGGGAACCGGTGGTCAGCCCGACGTTACGCGATCATGTTCTGACGGATCTGTAGGGAGCATTAGCGATGTTCATTCTGGGCTTGACCGGCTCCATCGGCATGGGGAAATCGGAAACATCGAAAATGTTCCGCCGCCTTGGCGTACCTGTGTTCGATGCTGATGCCGCCGTGCACGAGCTGTTAAAAAAAGGCGGCCGGGCCGTGCGCCGGGTCGAAGATACCTTTCCAGGTGTCACCAGGGACGGTGCCGTCGACCGCCCGGCCCTGGGCGCCAAGGTGTTCGGCAAGCGCGATGAACTGCGCAAGCTGGAGGCCATCCTTCACCCCATGGTGGGTCAAATGCAGCGGGCCTTTTTGGCGGGTGCCCAGGCCCGTCGCCTGCCCCTAGTGGTGCTGGATATCCCGCTGTTGTTCGAGGGCCGGGGCGAGGAACGATGCGACGCCACCGCCGTCGCCTCGGCGCCCTATTATCTGCAACGCCAGCGGGTTCTGGCACGGATGAACATGACGGTGGAAAAATTCGAAAACATCCGCTGCCAGCAAATGCCCGATACGGTCAAGCGGCAACGGGCCGATTTTATCCTACCCACCAGCCTGGGCCGTCGTTATACCCTGCGTCACGTGGAAAAACTAATCGCGGCGCTTGCAGATCGTCCCGGCCATGCATGGCCGCCCAAGGGACGGCCCCAGCGCCGCCCCGACAATCATCCGAGCCGGAGGCCCGTCCATGCGCGAAATCGTATTCGACACTGAAACCACGGGCCTGGACCCGAACGCCGGTCACCGAGTGGTGGAGATTGGTTGCGTCGAGCTGATCAATCATATGCCGACAGGCAAAACCCGGCAATGGTATCTAAACCCGCAGCGCGACATGCCGGAAGAAGCCTTCAACATACACGGCCTGTCCGAGGAATTTCTTTCGGATAAGCCGCTGTTCTCAGCCATCGCGGAGGATTTTCTGAGTTTTGTCCATGGGGCCACGCTGATTGCTCACAACGCCAATTTCGATATGCGTTTCCTGAATGCGGAATTGGCCGCCCTGGATCGTCCCAATCTGCCGAAGGACAAAGTGCTCGACACTATCATCCTGGCGCGTGGGAAAAATATCGGTGCCGGACAGCTTAGCCTGAACGCTTTGTGCCGGCGTTTTGATATTGATCTTTCGGTCCGGGAAAAGCACGGTGCGCTGCTTGATGCGGAGCTACTGGCCGAGGTCTATTTGGAGCTGATCGGTGGGCGCCAGCCAGGCCTGGTTCTGGCCGCTGAAACCAAGGACCCGAAGGCCGCATCCCAGGATATCGAACGGCAAACTCGCCCGCCCCGCAACCATGCCCCGACAGCCGAGGAAGCGGCGGCACACCAAGCCTTTATCGAAAAGATCGACGATCCGATCTGGAAAAAATAACGGACCTTATTCGCTGCCGCCACTATCACCAGCAGGATTTTGGCCGTTCTGGCCACTCTGGGCGTTGTTGGCAGACTGCATATACAATGCAACGAAATCGATCGGCTCCAGCAACAAGGGCGGGAAGCCGCCATCGCGGGTGGCATCCGCCACAATACGGCGGGCAAAGGGGAATAACAGCCGCGGGCCTTCGATCAGGCAAGCTTCCTTCAGCTGCTGTTCGGGTACGTTGTGCATCGTGAAGACGCCAGCATAAAGCACTTCCACCACGAATGCCTTTTTCTCCCCTTGCGTGGCATGGGCGGTAATCCGCAGCTCCACCTCGAACTGGCTGGGGGCCAGGTTACGGGCTCCGACATCGACGGAGACCTCGATATTTGGTGCCGTGCCCTGATTGGCCAGACTGTGCGGCGCCTCCGGATTTTCGAACGACAGGTCCTTGATGTATTGGGCGTGGACCTGGATATGGGGCGCATCTTCCGGGGTAACGATGGGTTGTGGGTCTTCGGGCGCGCCGCCGGCAGGGTCGTTGGTATCGGTCATGGGGTCCGTCTCACACTAAATTCGCCACGAAACTTGCTGCCGGCTTGGCTATCACGTCTATTTGCGGGCAGCAAGGGCGCGTGCTCAATCTATGTTTTTTCATCCCTATCCTGCGCCGAAGGGTCATGCTCAATTGGGGTGGGGTCATCGGAGGTGTTCTCGGGGGTGATTTCCTCGAAATCCGCATCGATGATGTCTTCGTGGCCCGAATGACGTGGGCCACCGGGTCCGCCGGGTGGCGGTTGCCCATACCCCGTTTGCTGGGCGCTGGCCTGGAAGCTATGGGACTGAAACTGTCCGCTGGCGACGATGTGGCGGGCCACCAATTGACCCAACAACAAACGCGCGGGCGGCATCAACAACAAGGCACCGGCCAGATCGGTGACAAAACCCGGCGCCAATAACAGTGCGCCAGCGATCAACAGGCACAAACCGTCAAACACCTCGCGCAATGGCATCCGCCCTTCCGCCATGTTGTCTTGTGCCCGCCGCAGTGTAGCCAAGCCTTGGCGGCGCAGCATATAGGTGCCCGCAAAGGCGGTTCCCACGACGACGACTAGGGTCCACCACAAACCGATAAAGCCGCCGACTTCTATGAAGACGGCGATTTCAAGCAATGGTATGGCGATGAACGCCAAAAGAATCGCAAAGCCCATTGTCTAAGTTACTTGCTCCCGGCCTCGGTGAAGCCTATTTAATACTGTATGGCAGGCAGCGCCATAGTCCTTTATCCGGACTTATCCGGAGCAAGTTCGCTGGACACTGCTTGGCCCCCGTCCTAAGGTGTGAAGTAACGCCGAAGGGGTGGACTGTTTGGTTGCTGGTAGCGGGTCGCAATCGGGCGGAAAGGATCATCTAGGGCCTGTATCGCACCTTTGCGGTGGGCCGTGGCTGGTCTGAGTGGATAAAATATCCAGACAGGAATAACGACCCGACAGGACGTACGAATTTCATGGGCGAGGGTCACTTTCTCGATATCATCTTTCTGGCCATGGTGGCGGGCTTCATATTCTTTCGCCTGCGCGGCGTGCTGGGCCGGCGTACCGGCAATGAACCGACGCCCCAGGATCGCCAAAAAGAGCGCCAACGAGAACAACAGCGGGAACAGGATTCTGAGCAGGGCGATGCCGCAAATGACGACAATGTCGTTGTTTTGCCTGAACGTGGCCAGACTCCCACCGCGCCTGAGCAAAATAATACCAAGCCCGAGGAAGAGGCGGCCCTGTGGGCCGAGGATTCTCCGGTCGGCGCGGGCCTGACGAAAATCAAGCTGGCCGATCATAACTTTGAACCCGCGTCTTTTACCGACGGCGCGCGCGGCGCCTACGAGATGATCGTCAATGCCTTTGCCAAGGGCGACCGGGACGCACTCCGGCCATTGTTGAACGAACAGGTCTATGAAAACTTCGTTGGCGCCATAGAGGACCGCGAAGACAAAGGCGAAACTTTGGAAACCATGATCGTCGCCATCAATGCGGCGGAAATCGTCGATGCGGAATTGAATGATAAGGTGGCTGAAATCACCATCAAGTTTGTCTCGGAAATGATATCGGCGGCCGGCGATGAAGACGGCGAGATTCTGCCCGATCAACCAGCCGGCACCCGCGAGGTCACAGATATCTGGACCTTCGCGCGGGATACCCACAACCGCGATCCCAATTGGCAGTTGATCGAAACCCACGGCGAAAATTGATTTAGCGGATGGCTAAGCCGCATGTTTCCCTGAGGCGTCTTGCCGTTGCGCTGGCCGGGCCGCTGCTGGTTGCCGTCGGATTATTGCTGTGGTGGCTGACTCTGCCGGTGCCTTTCGCACCAGAGGATCAAATGCTTTACAAGACCGTGCCGTTCGGCGACTTGGATGGCTGGAGGCGGGACGATCACGGCGCCGCCATAGGCGCGTTTCTGCGCAGTTGCGAAAGGTTCGGCAAATGGCCCGGCCAGCGTGCCTTGAGCGGACGGGATGGTATCGCGGGACGCGCCGCAGATTGGTCGGTGGCTTGCCGCGCCGCGGCAGAGGTTGCCGCCGACAAACCCGGCCAAGCGCGGCAATTCTTTGAGGCATATTTTCAGGCCGTGGCGGTCAGCTTCGCTGGCCGTGCCACGGGTTTGTTCACGGGCTATTACGAACCGACGCTGCGCGGCAGCCGAGAACCCAAGGCACCCTATATGACGCCTTTGTATGGCTTGCCGAAGGATTTGATCAACGTTGACTTGGGCCAATTCAGCGAAGAGCTGCAAGGCAAGCGTATTGTCGGGCGCCTCCAGGGCCGACGATTAACGCCTTATACGGAACGCCAAGGCATCGTGGCAGGCGCCTTAGCCGGGCGCGGCCTGGAGATCGTCTATGTGGATGATCCGGTGGATGCGTTCTTTTTGCAGATCCAGGGCTCGGGCCGGGTCCAGCTTGGCGATGGCGGGGAAGTGCGCCTTGGCTATGCGGGCGGCAACGGCCGGCGCTATTATGCCATTGGCCGAGAGCTGATCAAACGCGGCATCTTGAGCAAGGAAAATGTCTCCATGCAGTCGATCCGGACCTGGTTGAGCGCCAACCCGGAACAGGGCAGGGAGGTGATGGATCTGAACGCTTCGTATATCTTCTTTCGCGAACTGAAAGGTGCCGGCCCACTCGGCGCTCTTGGCGTGGCCCTGACGCCGGGCCGCTCCATCGCCGTGGACCGCCGCCTGATACCGCTGGGTATCCCGCTCTGGCTGCAGGCCAGCCGCCCGGCCGCGGATGCCAATAGCGAAAACCGGCCTTTGCACCGTGTGGTGCTGGCCCAGGATACCGGCGGCGCCATAAAGGGCGGGGTGCGCGGTGATATGTTCTGGGGCCACGGCCCTGACGCTGCCGCTATCGCTGGGCGTATGAAGAATGCCGGGCAATGGTTCCTACTTTTGCCGAAGGCGCTTGCCGCAAGGCTGTAATCTGGCCACGCGGCTGTTATAAAGTCGCTTAGTGACGCTACCAGTCACCGGGCAAAGGGTGAAGCAACAATGGCCAGCGCAAGCGAAACATCACATGGATCATCAGGGGCGCCGACCAATGTCGGCCTGTTCGCCACCTGTCTGGTGGATCTGTTCAGGCCCACGGTTGGTTTCGCATCGGCGCAATTGATCGAGGGCACGGGTTGTTCGGTACATGTGCCGGAACAAACCTGTTGCGGTCAGCCGGCCTATAATTCCGGCGACCGCCAGCATGCCCAGCAGATCGCCCGCCAGGCCATCGAATCCTTCGAGGGCTATGACTATGTGGTGGTGCCGTCCGGTTCCTGCGGCGGCATGATCGCGGTGCACTATCCCGATCTGTTCGCCGATGATCCGGAATGGAACCGCCGGGCCCGCGCCTTGGCCGCCAAGACGTTTGAGCTGACGGCTTTTCTGGCCGACGTCATGAAGATTGATGCCAAGGATCTGGATGCCGAATATGACGGCACCGTGACTTACCATGATGCCTGCACTGGCCTGCGCGAGCTGGGCGTGAAGGATCAACCGCGTGAACTGCTGTCCGGCGTTGATGATCTGGCGCTAGAGGAGATGGCCGACACGGATGCCTGTTGCGGTTTTGGCGGCACTTTTTGCGTGAAGTATGGCGAGGTTTCCACTGATATCGTTTCGCGCAAGACCGCCAACGTGGTCAAGAGCGGCGCCGACCTGTTGCTGGCCGGCGACCTGGGCTGTCTGATGAATATCGCGGGCCGCCTGAAACGTGAGGGTTCCTCGGTGGAGGTGCGCCACGTGGCCGAGGTTTTGGCCGGCATGAGCGATCAAACCCCACCTATTGGCGAAGTGGACGAGGGTTAAGTTATGGAATTCATGCAGCCCGGCGCCTTTAAGAAAAATGCCAATAGGGCGATGGCGGATCGGGATCTGCGCAGCGCCATGGCCATGCTAAACGCCGGCATGATCCCTAACCGCCAGGGCGCGGTGGACCGCCTGCCGGAGTTTGAGCAGCTCTCCCGGCGTGGCCGGGAACTGAAAGATCATGTGCTGGTGTATCTGGATTTTTATCTCGAACGTTTCGAGCGCAACTGCGAGGCCTCGGGGGGTCATGTGCATTGGTGCGCCACGCCAGAGGATGCCCGGCGGGCGGTACTGAAGATTTGCCAATCCGTTGATGCCAAGAGTGTCACCAAGGGCAAGTCCATGATCGCTGAGGAAATTCATCTCAACACATTTCTGGAGCAACATGATATCGAGCCGGTGGAGACCGACCTGGGCGAATACATCATCCAGCTGGCGGAGGAGCCACCCTCCCATATCATCGGCCCGGCGATCCACAAGACCAAGGATCAGGTTTCCGATCTGTTTCTGAAGCATCATGCCGTGCTGGGCCGTACCGAACGCCAGACCGACCCGCAGAAGATGGTCAACGAAGCCCGCGAGATCCTGCGGCAAAAATACTTCGACGCGGACGTGGGAATCACCGGCGCCAATTATCTTATCGCGGAAACTGGCAGCTCGATTATCGTTACCAACGAGGGCAATGGCGATTTGACCCAGACCCTACCCAAGATCCATATCGTTGTTGCCTCTCTGGAAAAGGTCGTACCGACACTGGAGGATGCAACGACATTTCTGCGCATTCTGGCGCGCTCGGCCACGGGCCAGGAATTTTCCGCTTATACCACGGTCTCGACCGGGGCCCGGCGCGATGACGATGTGGATGGGCCGGGTGAATATCACGTCATCCTGCTAGACAATGGCCGCTCCGCCATGTTGGGCAGCGAGGTTCAGGATATGCTGCGCTGTATCCGTTGCGGCGCCTGTATGAACCATTGCCCGGTCTATCAATCCATTGGCGGCCATTCCTATGGCACGGTCTATGTAGGGCCCATGGGCGCGGTTTTGTCGCCGGCCTTGCTCGGCGTGGCGGAGATCAAGCACCTGCCCTGCGCCTCGACGCTGTGTGGGCGTTGCGAGGAAGTCTGCCCGGTTTCAATTCCCTTGCCGCGTCTGCTGCGGCAATGGCGCCAGCGCGCCTTCGAGGCTGGCGTTGTGCCCAATGTTGAACGTTGGGCCCTGTCCGTCTGGGCCTTTTTCGCCAAACGGCCCTGGCTTTATGGCCTGGGTGCGCGTCTGGCCATGCGCGGCCTGGCCTATCTGGGCCGGAAGGAAGGCCGCATGCGAAAGCTATGGTTTGCTGGCGGCTGGACCCAAGGCCGCGACCTGCCCGCGCCCGAGGGCGAGACCTTCCAAGCGCGCTGGCGCAAGCAGCAACGTAAAAAGGTGATGGGGTGAGCACCGGTTCTGATCGGGATAATATTCTAGGCGCGATCCGCCAGTCTCTAGGCCGCCCAGCCTTGACCGCAGATGCGCAAAAAGGCCTGGATGAACATATCGCCACGCACCGGTCCAACCTGGTGCCGGCGCGGGGCCAGGGCGGGCACGAGGCCTTGGTGCAACGCTTTCAGGAGATGGCGGTGGCGGCCGCCTGCACGGTTGTGGTGGTTGCAGACGAAGCGGCCGTACCCGGCGCCGTGGCTGACTATCTGCGTGGCAACAATCTACCCACCCAAGTAATCCTGGCGCCCGACGACTGGTTAACCGGACTGAATTGGGATGGCCAAAGCCTGCTGGAAACCAAGACCGGCGCCGCTGGGATCGACGACCTGGTCTCGGTCACGCCGGCATTCGCGGGAGTGGCGGAAACCGGCACACTGGTCGCGTTGTCCGGACCGAAGCATCCCACCACGCTGAACTTCGTGCCCGACAATCATGTGGTCGCCCTGCGCGCCAGCCAGGTCGTCGGCGCCTATGAAGAGGTCTGGGCCCGCCTGCGCGAGGCCAATCAAATATCCGGCAAAGAAGGCGGTGGCTTCACCATGCCGCGCAATATCAACATGATCACTGGGCCATCGCGCACCGCTGATATCGCTCTGACCATAGAGCTCGGCGCTCACGGCCCGCGCAATCTGCATATAGTCTTGATCGATGACTAAGCCGGGCAAAATTAAGCATCTGAAAAAGAGGCTGTTGGATGGCCCCATGGACGAGAGGGCCCTGTTCGAGGCGGTCATGCGCGATGTCCGGCCCCTCAAGCGCCGGCAACCCCGCCACGCTCTCGGCACGGCCAAGCTTTCCGCGAAAATGGAAATAGCGGCGAAGCCAAAACCAAAGACGACGGTCCGCTTAACGACGACGCCTACCCATCGTCCCGTCGTGTCGCCACCCGTGCATGCAAAGCCTAGCGGAGGCCTGGACAAGCGTAGCGCCGAGCGCCTACGGCGGGGTCAGATGAGCATCGATGGCCGTCTAGATCTGCATGGCCATACCCAGGCCGACGCCCACCGCGCCGCGCACGCCTTCGTCGCCGCCGGTTACCGCAGCGGCAAGCGTTGCGTCCTGATCATTACCGGCAAGGGCGGGGCCAGGGACAATATCGAAAGCAGCTTTATGCCAGACCGGGACAGCGGCGTGCTGCGCCGCAATCTACCGCGCTGGCTGGGTGAGGCATCCGTGCGGCATATGGTCCTGCGCATTGAAAGTGCGCGGCCGCAACATGGCGGTGAGGGCGCCTATTATGTCCTGCTGCGGCGCAAACGTTAGAGGGGATTGGTTATGCTCTTGCAGGGTTCGTGTCATCGCGGCGCCGTCAGCTTCTCAGTGAACAGCCGTGGACCGCGACCTTACCAACGCTGTTATTGTACCATCTGCCCCAAGGCCGGCGGTGCCGGCGGTTTCGCCATCAACCTGCTGGCGGATAATGAAAGCACGAAAATAACCGGCCAAGAGCATGTGGCGGTATACCGGGCTTTGAACAACGGCGATCCCTCGAAACATTATCGCAGCTTTTGCTGGAACTGTGGCAGCTACCTGTGGGCTTGGAATGAAAACTGGCCTGGCTTGGTGCATCCCCTGGCCTCAGTTATTGATACGCCCTTGCCGAAACCGGCGCACTTCGTTGATATGATGTCGGATAGAGCCGCGCCCTGGGTGGAGTTGCATGTGGGCGATCACATTGAACGCTGCCCAGAGTATCTGCCGCAATCCATCGAGGCCTGGCACAGAAGCCGCGGCCTGTGGCTGGACGATCATGTGGACGATACAGGACGATGACCGCCGGCTTGACCCCCTTTGGCGTCAGTATCCGCGCCTTGCGCCGGCAGCAAGGCATCAGCCAGAAGCAGATGGCCATCGATCTGCAAATTTCCGCCGCCTATCTCTCGGCCCTGGAGCGGGGCCAGCGGGGCCGGCCCTCGCCGGTGCTGGTGGATCAGATTTGTGGATATTTGAACATTATCTGGGATGAAGCGGACGCCCTGCGCCGTCTGGCCAGGCTCAGCCATCCACGGGTGGTGATCGATACCGCCCAGGCGGGACCGGAGGCAACGGAACTGGCCAATCGCCTGGCCGAAGGGATCAACGACTTAGCGGTGGAAAGAATCAAACAGATGCTGGCAGCCATGAGCGATAAAGAGGGAAACTAAAGGTGAGTGGGAAGATTTTTGGCGACTACGACCAGGCTGGCCTTGATAAGGAATACGATAATCGGGCCAAGGTCTCTAATTCGTCGGAGATGCTGCAACGGTTTGCCGCCGATAGCGCAATTTACCGCCAGCAAACGGATGGCCAGTTGGGCATTTCGTTTGGCCCTGGCCCGGATGAAGTGTTGGATATCTTCCTGCCCGACGATCAGGGCACGGGCCCTGCACCGGTTCAGGTCTTCATCCATGGCGGCTATTGGAAGATGCTGAGCAAGGATGATTTTTCGTACGTGGCGAAGGCCTTCACGCTAATGGGTTGCGCCACGGTGGTGGTCAACTATGGCCTGATGCCCGGTATTGATATGGATGAACTGGTCTGCCAGTGCAGAGCCGCTTTGGCCTGGACCTACCGCAATGCGGCTAGTTTCGGCGGTGATGGGGAGCGCATCTATATTTCGGGCCATTCCGCCGGCGGCCATCTGGTGGCCATGGCGATGGCGACGGACTGGCCCACCTTTGATGATCAAATGCCTGCCTTGCCCGCCGATTTGCTCAAGGGTGGTTGCGGAATTTCTGGGCTGTATGACCTGGAACCCATACGTCTGTGTTTTTTGAACGACGACCTGAAACTGACGGCCATGGAGGCCGCCCGCAATAGTCCCGTACGGCTGGCGCCCGCCGGAACAGGGTCTTTGATCCTGGCATTGGGCGGTAATGAAGGGCCGGAATATCTGCGTCAGAGCGAAGGTCTGGCAGCAGTCTGGCGCGAAAGTGGTATCGACGTGGACGTTGTTGTCCTGCCGGGGCAAAACCATTTTTCCATCGTCGATCAACTAAGCGATCCGGAGGCGGTGCTGAGCCGCCTTATTCTACGGCAAATGGGCTGCTGAATTCCAGCTTGTTCCACCTCTTGAATTAACTGTTTACAAGGCCAATTTATTAGTCGTAATATGTGCTAACTGCCATATATCGAAATGATATAAGCTAAAGCGAGCGTTCGGAGGTTGCGGTATTGTGTTGGGGCAATTAGGTGGAACGTCAACTTCAGTCGAATAGAGACGGCTGGGTGTTAGCGAAGGTGCCATTTTAGAAAGTGGTGAGGCTATGTCGGAGCATTGTGATTTCAGTGTCAAATTTTGGGGCGTTAGGGGCAGCATCTCAATATCGGATCCCAATTCCATACGCTATGGTGGCAACACTTCGTGTTTGGAAATACGTTGCGGCGAACGGTTGTTGATTTTCGATGCCGGTTCAGGCCTGCGTTATCTGGGCAACGAACTGGTGGGGCGCGGCGAAGCAGTTGATGCCGACATTTTTCTTACCCATACCCACTACGACCATATTTGCGGCATTCCCTTTTTTAAGCCATTCTTCAATCCACAAAATCAATTCCGCCTGCAGGCCGGACATTTGCTGCCGGAAAAAAACCTGCGTGGCGTGCTTTGCGATTTGATGACCTCGCCATTATTTCCGGTTCCTCTGGAAGTTTTCCAATCGAAAATTGAGTTTCATGACTTCATCGTTGGCGATGCCCTGCACACGGGGTCGGATGTGGTTGTGCGCACCGCCTCCCTGAACCATCCAGATGGCGCCACGGGCTATCGCATTGAATTCGGCGGACGGTCGATCTGCTACCTGACAGATACTGAGCATGTGGCCGGCGAATTGGACCAAACCATTCTGCGGCTGATTGATGGCGCCGACATGGTAATCTACGATTCCATGTTCACCGAGGAAGAATACGCCAATTGTGTCGGCTGGGGTCATTCCACCTGGCAGGCGGGCGCTGATCTGTGTGATGCGGCAGGCGTACCCCGGTTTGTCATTTTTCACCATGACCCTGATCATGACGACGATTTCATGGACGGCATTGCCGAGGCGGCGGAGAAACGGCGGCCCGGCACCCTGGTGGCTCAGGAAGGCATGGTCCTGCGGCCCGGAAAACCAGTCTGGCAAGACCTCGACATCCCTGTTAGCTAAGCCCGGACCGTGCCAGCGGGTTAAATGTGTTGCCTTGCATGGCCAGACCTGTACGGTCGGCAATAGAGGCGCACGGAATGACAATAAACGCCATCAGGGCATGAGGGAACCGAATGCACAGGCGCAGCATGCGATTGGGGCTGTTGACGGTGCTGGGCCTGGCTCGGCGCGGTTTTTTTATTCCCTACCGGTATGCCCATACCCTGCCCAATCCAGGCCAAAATGCATCCTATCCGACCTTGGCGGCGTTGATGGCGGCTGCGGAACCTAGCTTTGCTATCTTGTTGGCGAAAATCGACAGCCTTGAAGCAGCCTTGCAAATGATGGGTGAGGAGGACCCGCCCAGCCCTCGTTGGAAGCAGGACTGGTTTCCCACTCTGGATGCCGCCGCTGCCTATGCCATTATCCGTGATAAGGCGCCAAAGAGGATTATCGAGGTTGGTTCGGGCCATTCCACGCGCTTCATGAAGCGTGCCGTGGACGATGGCGGCCTGACAACCCATATCATCGCGATTGATGCCCAGCCCAACCGCTATGTGGACCGGCTGGATATTGAATTTATCAAGGCTACATTGGGAGAGGTGGATCTGAAGGCCTTTGCGGAACTACAGGCGGGCGACATTTTGTTTATCGACTCATCTCACATCCTGATGCCTGGCAGCGATGTGGACGATCTGTTCAACCGCGTCATACCCACCCTGCCGCTGGGCGTGCTGATACATATTCACGATATTTTCCTGCCCGACGATTATCCCCTGATCTGGGACTGGCGCGGTTATAACGAACAGCTAGGTGTGGCGCCCCTTCTGGCCGGCGGCGGATTCGAAGTCCTGTTTGCCTCGCACTACGTATCCACCCGCATGGCCGAACAGGTGGCGGCATCCGCCGTGGCCCGCCTGCCGGGCAAGGCCGGCAACCTGCCCGCCAGCCTCTGGCTGCGCAAACACTAGTGCATCATTTATGGGCCGTTTTGCCCAAAGCAATATGGGGCGGCTTCGCCTTGGCGATCTGCCGCCCCGAGCCGTCGCCGCCATCCGCGACCATCGGCTACAAGCGAGATTCTGATCGCCTGGGCCCAGCTGCTGGTGGGCGCTACCTGGACCGGCCGACGGTTTACATGAAAAACCGGCACGCCGGTTCCGCAAACGGCACCGGCGAACCGGTTGATCTCGCGGTGATGCTGCTTAAAACAAGCGAAGGTGCTACCAAAAAGGCATTCTCTTGAAATTGTATACTTCAACGGCAGCCCAGCGCTACTGTGCAGCTGCGTAAAACCGCCAGCGCTGACGATCAGTCGAGTTCCATGCCGTCCATGCCGGAATTCTTGCGTACTTTTTCGCACATCTCCCTCAGATGGGCCCCCAACTCGGAGGGATCGGCGATTTGCTCGATCTCGGCACCACGGCGCCAGCCTTCGCAGACCGCGACCATCCCGCCGCCAGCCTGAATAACCCGGCCGGAAAGATCATGGGCTTCTGCGCTGGCCAAATAGACCACCGCCGGCGCGACCCAGCTCGGCGCCCGCCATTCGATCTCTTCCTCGGTATATTCGCGCAGACTATCGGTCATCCGGGTGTAGGCCGAAGGTGAGATAGCATTGACCGTGACGCCAATGCGCCGCAACTCCCGCGCCGCGATCACGGTAAAGGCGGCGATGCCAGCCTTGGCCGCGCCATAATTGGTCTGACCTAAATTGCCATAGATGCCAGAGGTCGACGTGGTATTGATGATGCGGCCATCAACCGGACCGTCAATTTCCTTCGAGACACCGCGCCAATAGGCGGCGGCGTGGCGGGATGGCGCAAAAGTACCCTTGAGATGAACTTGAATTACCGAATCCCATTCTTCCTCAGTCATATTGACCAGCATACGGTCACGCAGAATACCGGCGTTATTGATCAGCACATCCAGCTTGCCATAGGTCTCGAGGGTCTGGTCGATCATGTTCTTAGCGCCGTTCCAGCTACTCACGTCGTCGCCGTTGACCACCGCCTCGCCGCCGTCGGCGACAATTTCATCCACCACATTTTGTGCCGGGGTTTTGTCCGCGCCGGAGCCGTCGACGGCGCCACCCAGATCATTGACCACTACCTTGGCGCCTTCCTTGGCTAGTAATAGTGCATGTTCACGGCCCACGCCGCGCGCTGCGCCGGTGACGATGGCGACACGGCCTTCACATAGATTTGCCATTGTTAACTCTCCCTTGTTACGTTGGTTTGCTGATGGCTGTACCAAAATTATTGGCGCGTTATTGAAGTCCCTAGCGCAATCATACGAAGTTCAGCCGTGTCGGGACAAATAGAATCGACATACTTTTTTTCGAAAGCCCTAAAACAAAGCTCGCTTGACAGGTTTGCCTCCTGGAGCAAGATGATGTGTGGGCACTGAATAACGCCTAGGGGGAGGCCAAGGATAATGTTCATTGATGCCGTCGGGCACCTTTCGTTTCTAATCGTTGCGCTCTCATTGCTGATGCGGGATATCATTCTACTCCGCTTGCTGGGCATTTTGTCTGGTGTCGTTGGCATCGGGTACAACTACTTCGTTACCATGGAGCCCTTGTGGGTGCCAATCATCTGGTTATCGGTGTTCATGGCTATCAATATCTACATGATCGCAACGTTCTTTCTTGCGAACCGGAAAGCCAATCTTTCCGAGGAGGATTTGACGCTGTGGCAGAACAATTTCCTCGGCTTGGCGATTGATGAATACAGACGGCTGAAAAAGATTTTCGACCACCGCACGTTCGACGATGGTGAGGTTTTGATCCATTTGGGCCAGGACAACAGCTTTCTATTTTTCGTCACCGCAGGACAACTGGTGGTGCACCGCAACGGCCAGGATATTGGCGTGGTTGATCGGGGTGGAGTTGCGGGCGAGATGTCTTTCCTGACGGAGGCCCTGCCCAATGCGGACGTGGTGGCCAGCGGCGGAGCAAGCTGCATCCTGATCGACAAAGCCAAGCTGCGGGCGTTGATGATGAAGCATCCAACGTTTCATCTGTCCATGACCAACGTATTCAATCTGAACCTGATGAAAAAGCTGGCTTCGTAGGAGCGGAGCGGTTCAGAGAAAAATAGTGCAGTAGGTTCAGATCCTTGCCGATAATCAATATTGCGCCCACTCAACAAGGATAGTGAGAGCATTTATTTGGAACGGCAAACGCCGGCTCATTACTTATACGGATCCGCCGCGTCTCTCAGCCCGTCGCCAAAGAAGTTAAATGCCAGGACGATCAAGACCACGGGCAGCATGGGGAAGATCAGCCAGGGATAGGTCGCCACTGCGTTGATGTTCTGGGCTTCGTTCAGCAATACGCCCCAGGATGTGATCGGCGGGCGCAGGCCAAGGCCGAGGAACGATAGGGCGGTTTCCGCCAAAATCATCGAGGGGATCGATAGGGTCAGGCTGGCGATCAGGTGGCTCATGAAATTGGGCAACAGGTGCCGCCCGATCACCCGTGCCGGGCTGGCGCCCATCAGGGTGGCGGCGGTGGCGAAGTCTTCTTCGCGCAAGGCCAGTAACTTCGATCTGACCGCACGGGCCAGGCCGGGCCAATCCAATAGCGCCAGAATGATGGTGATACCGAAGAAGACTCCAATGGGGCTCCAGGTCACGGGCAGGGCGGCGGACAGCGCCATCCATAGGGGCAGTTCAGGGAATGATCGCAGCATCTCGATCAGGCGCTGCACCACATTGTCCACCCAGCCGCCGTAATAGCCGGCCATGCCGCCCAAGGTCAGGCCGATGGCGAAACTGACCGTAATGCCGATCAGACCCACGGTAAGCGATATGCGCGCACCATAGACGATGCGGGAGAACAGATCCCGGCCTAGCCGGTCGGTGCCGAACAAAAACAGCGTGCCGCGCACGGTGCGCTTGCCGACCTTTTCCTTGGAGGGGCAGAAGAAGTGGAACTTCATGCGCCACATGCCCCAGAATTTGTACTTCGCGCCCTGGCAGAAAAAGCGGATCGGCTGCACCCTGGTCTCGTCCACGGTATAGATACGCTTCATCCGCTTGATGTCGCGTGTCACCTTATAGCCATAGACGAACGGCCCGATGAATTCGCCGTCATGGATCATGTGCACCATCTGCGGCGGCGCGTAGATGAACTTGGCGTTGCGCTTGGCCAACGGATAGGGCGCCACCCATTCCACCGTCAGGATCGAGACATAGACCACGACCAGAAAGATCATCGAGGCCACGGCCAGGGGGTGGCGGCGCAGCTTCCACCACATCAGGGTCCATTGCGAGGCCATGAAGAAGCGTTCCTGCTCCTTCGTTAGCCGCTCGACGGTGTGCGGGTTGAACGGCGCATCGGACACCCAGTGCCGTTCGTGATCATCGCGCCCGTCATGAGCACTCATTTCGCCGCCTCCGAACCAAGGCGAATGCGCGGATCAAGGGCCGCCAGGGCCAGGTCGGAAACGAACATGCCGATCACCGTAAGCGCGGCCAGGAACAACAGGAACGATCCGGCCAGATATTGATCCTGGCTTTGCAAGGCACTTACCAGCATGGGCCCCGATGTGGGCAGGCTCATCACCACGGCGACGATGGCCGAGCCAGATATCATCTGTGGTAGCAGGTTGCCGATATCGGCGACGAACGGATTGAGCGCCATGCGCAGGGGATATTTCAGCAACAGCCTACGGTTTTTCAGGCCTTTGGCCCGGGCAGTGACGACATATTGTTTTTGCAATTCGTCCAGCAGATTGGCGCGCAGGCGGCGGATCATCCCCGCCGTGCCCGAGGTGCCGATAACGATGACCGGCACCACCATATGCTCACAGATCGAAATGAACTTGCCCCAGGACATATCCTGATCGATGAACTGCTCGTCCATCAATCCGCCGATGGAGACGCCGAAATGTTTCTTCGCCAGGAACAACAGGATCAAGGCCAACAGGAAGTTTGGCGTTGCCAGGCCGATGTAGCCGACAAAGGTCATGACATGGTCGCCAAGGCTGTATTGCCGCACCGCCGTATAAACCCCGATGGGAAAGGACACGGCGTAGACGAACAGCATGGTGGTGAAATTCAGGACCAGGGAGAGGAACAAACGGTCGCCGACCACTTCGTCCACGGGCAGGTTATATTCAAAGGACCAGCCCAGATCCCCCTGTAAAATGCCGGAAAAGCCATTGCCGCCGGGCCAGATGCCCAACCAGACGGCGTATTGTTCCAGCATCGGCCTGTCCAGACCGAATTCCTGGCGCAGAAAGGCCAGCTTTTCCAGGGCGGCCCGGTCGCCCGAGGCGATCATTTCCGCCATCTGATTGGAGAGATAGTCGCCGGGGGGCAGCTGGATGATGATAAAGGTGATGACCGAGATCACCAGCAGGGTTGGGATCATCACCAGAACCCGGTATGCGAAATAGGTGAACATGCCTATGCGCGCCTCTTTTCCCGCCGCTATCGATCAAGCCAGAAGGTATCAGGACGATAGATGCCGAAATGGGCGCCCGGATCCCAGTTGTAGATGCCTTCCTTGGGTACGTTCCTCAGGCCATGCTTGACCACGATGGGTTGCTGCACGCCGGCGACGATACCGATGGAATAGATCTGTTCGGCGTGAATGGTCAGCATGCGGTGCCAGATTTCCTCGCGGCGGCCCGGTTTGTCGGCGGTCATCCACTCCCTCGCCAGGGCGTCCAGTTCCTGGGCCTCCGGCAGATCCGGGGCTTCGCCTGATTTGCCGGAGGTGTCATAATATTGGCCCCATTTCGGCCACATCAATTGCTGTTGTGCCGTGGGTGCAAGTTCTTCGGGCGAGGTCTCGGCGGTGGCGACGCCATTTTCCAGGCCACTCCAGATCGACATCTGAGCCTGGCCCGAGAAGATGCGGTTGCGGAAAACTTCCCGTTGCGAGGGCTTGATGAACAGTTTGATGCCGATCTCAGCCCAGGCTTCGGCGACCAGCTCCAGCACATCCGTTTGTTCCGTATCCTCGCCGGCGGTCTCGATGATGATTTCCATGGGCCGGCCATCGGACAGCAGGCGGATATCATCGTCGTCATATTTGGTCAGACCCATTTCGTCCAGGATCTCGTTGGCCATGTCCGGGTCGTACTCGGCCCACTGCTTTTGATATTCCTTGCGGAACAGGGGGCTATCGGGCAGCAGGGTGTTGTTGCCCATCAGGGCCAGGCCAAAGAACAGCGATTCGTTGATCGCCTCACGGTCCACGCCAAGGCTCAGGGCGCGGCGGAAACGCACATCCCGCATCATCTTTGACCAGACCAGATCATCCACGTTCAAATTGGGAAACAGGGCGACATGGGCGCCCTTGGCTATGCGCCACAAAAAGGTATCGAATTTTCCGTCTTTTTCGTTTTCGCGCAGAAAGGTCAGATTGTTGAAGGCCAGGCTGCGGGCCTGCAGGTCGACTTCGCCTGTACCGGCCTTGGCGGCGATCAGCTTGCCGTCGGATACGGCCATGATGAATTTGTCGATATAGGGTAGTTGACGGCCTTTTTCGTCGACCCGGTGATAGTAGGGATTACGTTCCCCGATAAATCGGGTCGCGGGCGGGCGCGTGCGGTTGACCCAAGGCTGCAAGGTCGGCAGCTCTGGATTATCAAAGCGGTACATATTGTCAAAACGGTTATGCAGCGAGGCCCAACTGCGTGTGCGCTTTTTTTGCAACAGTTTTTTTAGCTTTCCGGCCTCGGCATAGTTGCCGTGATAACGTTTCAGATAATGCGCCGGGCGATAGATGAACAACGGCGAGGCGCCGGCCAAGCGGGGCAGGAAAAACGGATTAGCCTTGGGCCAAGTATAGCGCACCGTGGTTTCATCCAGCATCTCGAATGAAGGCGGCTCGCCATCGGATAGCATCAGGCGCGGCGGCCCGGCGGGCGATAGTTTAGCGTTGTTGGCAACGTCTTCCCACCAATAGCGGAAATCCTCTGCCGTAAAGGGATGCCCGTCGGACCATTTGTGTCCCGGCCGCAGGTTGAAGGTAAATTGCCGGCCCTCATTGACCTCGACTGAAAGCAGGATATCCGGCTTGATTTTGAACTTTTCGTCATACCCGACCAGCCGGCCATAGCCGTAGACCACGAACAAGCGCACGTCCTTGGCGCGTCCGATCAGAGTGCGCATTTCGCCGCCCTGTTTGCCGATCGTGCGCTTGCCGGCGAACGTCACGACGGATGGCTGTTCTGGCAGCCGTGCGCCGACAGCCGGCAGTTCCCCGGCCTTAACCCTGTCGGCGAACATAGGTGTTTCCACATAGTCCATGGCGCCCACCGAAGATGCCGATGGGCCGAGATAGAACACACATCCAAGCAGGGCGACTGCAATGCTTTTGACTTTACCAACCATTACAATTCCCTTGGTAGCTGGGCACCGGCAGCGGCGCGCACATAGTGACCCCCACCAGTATTGATCATATCCGCCACGGTGCCCTGGTCTAGTGTATAGGGCGCGGGCCAGGCACTGGGCACCGATGCCTTGCCTTCCATCAACGCGGTTAGATCCAGCTTGGCGCCAGGATCGGCCTTTGGCACCGCTGCCAGCAGGGCCTGGGTGTAGGGGTGCATGGGGTTTTGGAACAAGGTTTCCCGTGGCGCGGTCTCGACAATGCGGCCGGCGCACATCACGGCGATGCGGTCGGCGACATAATCGACCACGGCCAGATTGTGGGAAATAAACAGATAGGTCAGGCCCAGTTCCTCTTGCAGATCTTTCATTAGGTTCAGCACTTGGGCCTGCACCGAGACATCGAGGGCCGAGACCGGCTCGTCACAGATCAATAGATCCGGCTGCAGGGCCAGGGCCCGGGCGATGCCGATCCGTTGTCGTTGGCCGCCAGAAAAACTGTGCGGGTAGCGGCGCAGAAAACGTGCGTCCAGGCCGACCAGCGCCATCAATTCCCGGACCCGGGCGGCGCGCTCTTCCACATCGCCGGTATTATGGATGTTCAAGGGTTCGGAAATAATATCGAACACGGTCATGCGCGGGTTCAACGAGGAAAATGGATCCTGAAAGATAAACTGCACCTTGCGCCGGAAGGCGAATAGTTCCTCGTCGCGCAGGGCCAGCACGTCGACGATCTTGCCATGATCGTTGAAGGACAGGCTGCCCGCATCCGGGATCAGGGCCCGCATGATCATTTTCGACGCGGTGGTCTTGCCGCAGCCGCTTTCACCTACCAGGCCCAGGCATTCACCCGGATCCACATGGAACGAGATATCATCCACCGCCAGTACCGCACCGCCGGGCTTGCCGCCGAACATCTTGCGTTTGCGGGTTTCGAAGGACTTGCTCAAATGACTAACGTCCAGGAGCGGTCCCGCCGCGCGCGCGGCTTCGGGCCAGGGCTCCTTTTGGCGTAACAGCACGCCGGCCTCGGCATTGATTTCGCGCAGCGGTACCAGGCGTTCGCCCGCCCGCATACCGAAACGCGGCACCGCCAGCATCAAGGCCTTCAAATACGGATGTTTGGGCTTGTTGTAGATATCGGCGACCGAGCCCCGCTCCATCACCTTGCCGTGATACATCACCACCACTTCGTCGGCGACATTGGCGACCACGCCCAGATCATGTGTGATCATCAGCACCGCCATGTTCAGTTCTGACTGCAGGTCCGAAATCAACTTCAGGATCTGGGCCTGAATGGTGACGTCCAGAGCTGTGGTCGGCTCGTCCGCGATCAACAAAGCAGGCCGGCAGACCAGCGACATGGCGATCATCACCCGTTGCCGCAGACCGCCCGACAGTTCGAACGGATACTTGAAGACTGCCTGCGCCGGTTCTGGAAAGCCGACCATGCTCAACATTTCCGTCGTGATTTCCAGGGCCTGTTTTTTGGAAACATCGCGGTGTAGCAACAGCGCTTCCGAGATCTGGTTGCCCACCGTGTGCAACGGCGACAACGAGGTCATGGGCTCCTGAAAAATGATCGAGATGCGCCTGCCGCGAACCGCGCGCATTTCCTTGGAGTCGGGCGGCAGTTTGGTCAGGTCCACAAATGAGCCCGGCTTGTCCGGATCGAGAAACAAGATCTCGCCGGCGCCGATATTGGCGGAGGTCGGCAGAATGCGCATGATGGTCTGGCTGACCACGCTCTTGCCGGAACCGGACTCCCCGACCAATGCTACAGTCTTGCCTTGCGGTACGGTAAAGGATACGCCATCCACTGCTTTGATCAGGCCTTCCGCCGCCTGGAATTCAACGGCCAGATCACGTACCCGCAGAACATTAGTCATGGCGGAGACTTCGCGTCCGTTGATGCGCCGTCAGCCGCGCCGCCAACCTCGCCGAGGCCAAGATGGGCCAGATTCGCCGCCGAAGTAGGGTCAATCGCCAGGCCGCGCTGTTGCGCCGCCGCGTAGACCTTGGCCACCATTTCGTTGAAGCCAGGCAGATTTGAATCCATGCGGATAGCACCGCCCTTGCCGGCGCCACGCAGGATCAGTTGCATCCAGCCTTCCTTGCCGTCGCGGCGCGTGGAATAATAGCGGAGGCGCATATCCCCCATCTCCGACCAGCGCACACTACGGTCAAACATGCCTCCCAAGGGCCCGTCCTGGCGAATGCCATCCCCGTCCATGATCAATACAGTGCCCTGCCGCTGTGCGGTTCTCATGCCGTAAAATCCGAACAACAACACCAAGGCGCACATAATATAGAAAAAAAGAGGTAACAGTTCGGTAAAGATCATCAAGGCAAGGGGCAGAAAAAACCCGGCCGCGGCCCGCAAATAATCGGCCACCAGGGCGCTTGTGGGATAGCGGTAACGGTTCATTGTGGCAGCCTAAAGACTTCATCAATGGTTAACCAGTGAGCAATGTCACTTTCTTGGGTCCGGACAAATAATTCCTGCAAGAAATCCCAACCAACTTGCTCCATCACGGCGTGGTGGCTCAATACGCCGCTGCTTTCCGAGCCGTCGACCGTCCCGTCACGGCGGGCCCGAAGATGCGCGATAAGTATTTCCAGGGCCAGCTCCCGTCCGACAAAACCGCGCCCGCCACGCCAATCGATTAGATCCAGGTGGCAATTGCACTCAACGAAATTTGTGAAACCCGAAAAACTCTCCGTGCGCGGGCCAAAGCGGGACAGACCTTGCAGACGGGCCTTGGGCAAATGTGGCACCAGATCGTTATCGATCCGGTTCCACGGCGGAACAAAAACTGGCAGGGCCAGGCCGGGGAAGTGGTCCGCCAGGGTCTCCCAAGCAATTGCGGCATCGCCCAGCATCTCATGGAGCGCACGATGCGGGCCGAATTCAGCCTTTTTCTCGGGCTTCGGTGCGCGGTTTTCATGGCGCAGGCCATGTACCAGCATCCTTGTGTCCGGCAACTCCGCCAGAACCTGGCCCAAGGCGTCCTCCGCCGCTTCCGGAATGACGGCGATGGCGGTGGGCACCTTCGATTTCAGCGATAGTTCGATCAATTCTTGCAGACGTGGTCCGGGTACGGTCGCGTCATCGTCGCGCCACCACAGGTCGGCGCGGCGTCCCAGACCCGCCCAGCGTGCCAGCTCTTCGTCCAGATCGTGCCAGCTTGCCATCTACCAATCCAGTGTTCCGGCCCAGGCGGCGATCTGGCGGGCGCCGTTGGCGGCGCCGTCGGTACGCACCCCCGCCGTTGCCGCGCCGGGCCCGGCCAATGACCGCTCAACCGCCTCGGCCATTGCCCCGGGTGACAGTTCCGTCTCCGCCAGCACCGTTATGACGCCGCGTTTCGCCAGTAGTTCCGCCCGCAAGGTCTGCTCGGTCTCCAAACCGCCGGCATAAGGCACGATGATGGCGCGGCAGCCTGCATGCATGCATTCCATCAGCGTGTTGTAGCCGCCTTGGCTGATGGACAGGGCGCAGTTCATCAGCATGGTCGGGAAATCCCCACGGGCCCGTTCGACCACGATGTCTCCCGTTTTGCCACTTTCCGCGGCTAGGGCGATCAGGGCTTGATATTCCTCCTCGGGCACCTTGACGCCGACTAGTACCCGCCAGCGTTTGCCGTTGAGCGTGCTTTTTGCGCGGGCCTGAATGGCGGACCGCATCAAGGCATCGCCCATGGCGCCGCCGCCGGACGAGACCAAGACCTCGTCCCAGCCAGGACTGCCCGGACCACCCCGTTGACCGGTACGATCGACCACATAGCCGGTATAATGCAGTTTGCCGGCAATTTGCGCCGCGTGGGGAAACGTGCTCTCGAACGGAACCAGACCCGGATCGCCATGCACCAGCACGTGATCGAAATAGGTCTCCACCCGCTTCAGCATTTCTACCAGGCGCTCCGGCTTGGGCGAGGCGACCAGGATGTCCCGCACCGACGAGGCGATGATGGGGCGCCGCTCCGATGCTAAGGCGGCATCCAGAAGGGGCAAAAGTTCAAAGCGCATTTGCCGCCGCCCAAATGGATACAGTTCCAACACGATGACATGGGGTTGAATCCGCCGCCAGACCGCCAATAGGCCGTCGCGGCGGCGTTCGCGCCAGGCGTCATTGATGGGCTGGTCATTTTCGTCAACCAGCTTTTTGAAGTATAGATCCACCGCCCGCACGGGCGGCAACTGCACTAGTTCGGCCCCGCCCAGATCCAGGTTGGGAATACCATGGCCGCCCGAGACATAGGTAACATCCAGCCCGGCGTCCTGCATGGCGCGGGTCAAGGTGGCGCCCCGGCGTTGATGGCCGATTCCCAGAAGATGCTGGACATAAAATAAGACGCGCCCAGGACCACTCATTGAGGGCCGCTCATTGGGGTGTATCCTCGACAGCTGCCAGCGGCACGTTCATCTGCCGTGGCCGCACGCCGCCGCTAGCATCCACCTCGAACATATGAGCCTGCTCCCAACACAGCTTCACGGGCGGCCGGCCCAGCATGTTCCAATCGTGTGCGGCGGCGAAGATGGCCCGGATGACCGCTTTGTGCGCGACGCAGATATGTGTGCCGCCGGCTTGTCCCAGCGCAGCCAGAAAGGGCCGTAAACGCTGCTGCACCATGCGCGGGCTCTCCCCGCCGGGAGGTAGAAAATCCAGGCCACGGTCTTCATTCGCGGCCAAATCCGCCGTCGCGTCGGCGTGCAGCTCTTCCAATGTTCGGCCCTCGTAGGCGCCAAAACTCATTTCGATCAGGCACGGTTCGATATCCAGAGTAGCCGTGCCCTGGCTCAGTATCTCCGCCGTCTGCCGAGCCCTGAGCAAGGGACTAACATGCCAGTTGGCGCCATCCAGCTCTTCCGGCGGGCGCAGGCCGGCCAGGGCGGCACGGCCCTCTTCGGTCAATGGTATATCGGTTCGCCCAGTCAATCGGCCTTCGCCGTTCCAGGCTGTGCGCCCGTGTCTGATCATGCCTACCAACGTTGTCACTACAATGCCTCGCCAATAATCTTCGCCGCCGTCACCACCGTGCGTTCGTCGTTCACGAAGGCGCGGGCCGCTTGCGACAGCTTATGCCGTAGTCTGCTGTCATCTAGTAAGCGCCGCGTGGCGGCGGCAAAGGCGCCGTCATCACCCGGTTGAGTCAGCAGGCCGGTCCGCTCGTCAAGGACCACATCTGGAATGCCCCGTTCATTGCCCGCGATCACCGGCAGACCCGTAGCCTGGGCTTCTAAATAGGCCATGCCATAGGCCTCGCCCACCCCCGGCCACAAGTATAGATCACTGGCGGCATAGATGCTGGGCAAATCGGTGTCGGCCAGCGCGCCGGGCATTGTCAACTTACCCTTGAGGGGTGCCAGCGCGGCGGCAACATCGTCGCGGGCCGAACCATCGCCAATCACCAGCAGCTGCCAATCATCCCCATCCAACCGCGACAGGGCGGCGCCCAGGCGCCGATATGAGGCCAGCTTATCGCCGGGCCGCATCATCGCCACCGCTAATAGCCAGCGCTTGCCCGGATCCAGGCCAAAACGTTTTGCCATGGCACCCCGGTTCGCCTTTGCCGCCGCGAAAGTGGCGGCATGCAGGAATGGTGGTAGAAAGCGCAAATGATGCCACGCTGGGACCAGCGGCTGAACGCAGGCCATGTCCAGCCGAGTTAGACAGAACACCCATTCTGCCGCCCGGATGGCCTCGGCCGCGGCGGTTTGGCCCAAATCCCACGGCCCGCCGGCACGTTTGGGCGCGAACGACGCCTCTGCCACCAAATAGGGAATATCCAGGGCCGCCGCGACCCTTGGCCCGAGCCAGTCCGGCGCCTTGTGGTACAGATGATAGGTAAACCAGGCGGTGGGCCGGTCATCCTGGCCCCGGCGCCGGTATTGTTCGATCAAGTCATCCGCCAATTCCGTGCCCGCGTCGCGCAATGCGCGCTGACGCTCCGGATCACCCCGGCCATCGTAGGCGCGGAAGTCAGATGCCAGTTCCACCACCGCGCCGGCCGCCTCCAGGGTCCGCATCAGCAGCCGCGCCATGCGACGATCTCCCGAAGGCGTGCCATGGCTCGGTGCTTTCAATGGTGCATAGAAAGCCATGCGGGCCGAACTCATCAGGCTTCCCTGGCAGTTCTGGTCTTGGTGCCGGCACCATTGCCCAGGCTAAATTTGATGGCCAAGCGGTCGATCCAATAATCATGGGAGAAGTCCTTCCGCACGCGCTTTTGTCCGGCTTCGCCCAGGCGCCGCCGCCGCGCCGGGTCCGCCGCCAGATCGCCGACCGCCCGGCGCAGCGCCGCCTGGTCCTGGGCCGGGACCAGGATACCGGTCTCGCCATCCGTGATCAGTTCGGGGATCGCCGAGACGGCGGTAGCTATACAGGCCAGGCCCTGGCTCTGCGCCTCCATCAGGACATTAGGTAGGCCATCCCGGTCACCATCGGCGGCGATGCGGGAGGCGAGGACAAATATATCGGCGGCGCGATAGGCCTTGAGGACCTCTCCCTGGGGCTGGGCGCCGCGCCATTGAATGCGGCCCGCTATGCCGGCCTGTTCGGCCTGCTGTTTAAGTTTGTCTGACAGATTGCCGCCGCCGATGTGCTCCAGACGCCAGTTTAATGTATCCGGCAGCTCGGCCAGGGCGGCGATCAGATCGTCGTAGCCCTTTTTGCTGACCGCACGGCCAACCGAGAGAAGCCGCACCGGCGCTGATTGATCGCTACCATCGTTGCCGGAGCCTGTATTGGCGGCAGTGTCGAACTGGCTTAGATCAATACCGTGATAGACTAGGGCAACCATGCCGGGTGTATTAGTCTGGGGCGCCAGGGCGGTGAGGTGGTCGTGAGCGGCCTGGCTGCAGGTCGTCAACCAGGACAAATCAGCGAGCTTTTCCCGTTTCTCCCATTCCGGCGTGGTCCAGATATCCTTGGCGTGGGCCGAACAGCTCCATGAACGCGCACTCAGATGGGCGGTATAGCGGGCGACCGAGGCCGGGGTGTGCAGAAAATGGGCGTGCAGATGGCGGATTTCTTCGCCGAGTTCCGCTGCCAGCACCAAGGCCTGGCCTAAACGGCGGATACGGCTGGGGCTACGGTCACGCCAAAGATCTCTCAGCCACAGGCGCCGGGCGCCTGGGTAACCGGGCCAGCGGCGAACCTTTCGCCAGGCGCGCCAGACCCGTGCTGGCTCCTGATACAGATATTCCGGCAGATAATTGACCCCGGCGCTGATCCGGCGGTGGACGGGATGGATGGCCTGATCCGTTGGATGCCGTAACGAGATAATGCGGATGTCCAGGCCGCGCCGTTCCAGGGCCTCGATCTCCTGGGCGATGAAGGTCTCCGATAAACGGGGGTAGCCCTTCAGGACAAAGGCGACCGGGCCGGGCTCGGCGGTTGCTTTCGGAAATAATTCAGGCGCCAGGACCTTAGTCTCCAGACGATGCCTTGGCACGGCCGGCCGTCGATTTCTTTGCTCCGGCCTGTTCCCTGGCGGTCTCTCTGGTCGCTTCTCTGGCAATCGCTGGCTCGGACAGCCACGGCTCGACCAAGCGGTTGACGTTGTCCAGTCCTTCCAGCAGGCCCGGCACGATGACGTCTCTGGGCCGATTCTGATATGGCAATTCGCGCAGCGCCTTGCCCATGATCCCGCTATCCCGCTTGCCGTCATCCTCCAGCATTTTGACCAGACCCAATTCCTGGGCCCGGCTGGCACGGATGTATTGTTCCATCCGCGGCCTGGTGCGCGGAATGATCAGGGCACGCTTGTTGAAACTGAGGATTTCGCAAAAAGTGTTGTAGCCGCCCATGGCGACGACGCCCACGGCATTGTCTTCCAGCTCTTCCAGCTTGGCATCGAAGGTGATGGCCTGTACCCGGTTCAGTCGGTTGGCCCGGTCGATGAATTCCGCCTGGGTCTCCGGCTGCATGAACGGTCCCAGGACGATCAGTGCCGGATACAGCATGCGGTCGTCGGCTTCATAGGCGCGCAGCACCCAGTCGATCAGCCCCTCACCGTCGCCGCCGCCGCCCGTGGTGACCAGGACATATGGCTCGGAGACGATTTCCGGTAGCGGCCTTGTCGATGGTTCGGTCGGTGCGCGCCGGGGCAGATAGCCGGTGTAGATCATTCGCCGGCGCACCTGGCGCGGCACCTGCAGGCCTTGTAGGGGATCACAGACTTGCGGCAGACCATAAACCCAGATTTCGTCATACAGATCACGCAGGGCGGGCATCACATTCTTGCGTCGCCATTCGGGCGCCAGCATGGATGGATCGTCCATGATATCGCGCAGGCCCAGGATCAGACGGGTACCGCGCCGCTTCAACATGCGTAGGGTATCCTCGATCTCCCCCCTGAGACCCAATGGTTCCTTATCGACGATGACCATATCGGGGGCGAAGATATCTGCCGTATGCTTGATGATTTCCGCCCGCATATGAATGGTCTGTTCGAAATCGATGCCTAGGTTCAACGAGGTGTATTCACCGTTGCGCAATTTGATGACGCCGGGAATACGCACGAAATCGATGCGCGAGCGAAAATCAAAACTGCCGATGATCGGAGAGCCGGAAAGAATGAGCACGGATACGTCCGGGTACCCACGCACTAGGGAATGGGCGATGGTGCTGCAGCGCCTCAGATGGCCCAGGCCCATGGTATCGTGGCTATAAATAAGGACGCGGAATCCCCGCATCCCTTGGAGCGTGCCAGTAGGCATGCCGCATCTCTCCCCTGAGGCGTTAACCGCTTCATGAATTAGTGCCGGACTATGCCATGACAAGGCGGGTACAAAAAGCAACTTTTTGATAGGATGGGTTTTTACCTACGGTGTTGTTTGCGCGTTACTTGCCAGGTTTTCCGCCAACGACCGGATTTCACGGATATTTACCCGTGAGACTCCGTGCGTTAAGCTGCAACCGCCGGAGTTTCGGTAGCGGCTTGATCGTATTGTGGGGAGCGGGCACGGCGGATGGAAAAGAACATTTTCGGTTATGTCTGGCGGTTTTCCCGCCGCCAGCAAATCACCATGACGTTGATGTCGGCGGCTTCATTGCCGTTTTTGTATCTGTTTTACGAAGTTCCCAAGACCATCATCAACGAGGCCATTCAGGGCATCGGCATTGAATATCCCATGAACCTGGGCGAGACAATGACCTTTTCCCTGCTCGGCTTGGAGGTCCCATTGTTGGGGCCGTTCGAGGTGACCCTTGATCAGGCGCCATACTTGTTTCTGTTGTGCGCGTTGTTCCTGATCTTGGTGGGCGTTAATCAAGGCTTCAAATACGTCATCAATGTATACAAGGGCTTGACTGGCGAGCGTATGTTGCGCCGTCTGCGGTTTGAACTTTACGCCCGTGTGTTGCGCTTCCCCCTGCCCACCTTCCGCAAGATGAGCCAGGGTGAAATTATTCCCATGATTACGGCCGAGGTGGAGCCCCTGGGCGGTTTCATTGGCGATGCCTTTTCTTTGCCCGCCTTCCAAGGTGGCTACCTGGCGACGATCCTGGCCTTTTTGTTCATGCAGGACTGGCGCATGGCGACGGCGGCGGTGGCGCTTTATCCCTTGCAACTGTGGTTGATCCCGAAATTGCAGCGCAAAGTCAACTTGCTGGGCAAGGAGCGGGTGGCCCGGGTGCGACGCATGTCTGACAAGATTGGTGAAACCGTGCAGGGGGTGCAGGAAACCCATGCCCACGACACCTCCAATTTCGTGCTTACGGAATTCGCCAACCAATTGTTCTGGATTTACGGCGTGCGGGAACGCATCTACCGGCAGAAGTTCGTCATCAAATTTCTCAACAACTCGATCCAGCAGCTAGGGCCGTTCTGTTTCTATTCCATTGGCGGCTATTTTGTCATTCAGGGCGACCTAGAAATCGGTACCCTGGTCGCCGCCATCGCGGCCCATAAGGACCTGGCGGCGCCATGGAAAGACTTGTTGAGCTATTACCAAATGCAGGCCGATGCCTCGATCAAGTATGATCAGGTGGTCAGCCAGTTTGACCCGGCGGGCATGCGTGGACCCGATTACCAACTGCTCGAACCCGACGACCTGGGTCCGCTACAGGGTGAACTGGGGGCGGTGAACCTGACCCTGAACGACGACCAGGACGTGGCGGTGGTTGACGGGGTGTCGGCGCGCTTGGCGCTGGACAAACGTTATGCGGTGATCGGTTCGGGCGGCAGCGGCAAGGAGGAATTGACCCTGCTGCTGGCCCGCCTGCTGGATCCCGACAATGGCAATCTGACCCTGGGCGGTAACGACGGTGCTGCCTTGTCTGAGGCGGTGACGGGCCGGCGTATCGCCCATGTGGGCGCCGCCGCATTTATCTTTGCCGGCACCATCGCCGACAATTTGTTCCTTGGCCTGAAGCACCGTCCCCTGGCCTCGGCGGAGATGGATGACGCTGCCGCCAGGCACCGCGAAGTCTATGTCGACGAGGCCCGGCGGTCGGGCAATATCGAATATGATCCGAATGCGGACTGGATCGACTATGCCGCCGCGGGGGTCGAGGACGCCGCCGCCTTGCGCCGGGCTGGCGCGGCGGCCTTGGAGCGGACTGGCATGGACGAAGAGGTCTACAAATTCGGTCTCCGCGGTATCATCGATCCGAAAAGCCGCCCGGACCTGGTGGACGCCATTCTCCGTGCCCGTGCCGGCCTGCGGACCAGGATGAGCGCCGACCCTGCGCTGGAGGAGCTGATCGAGGGTTTTGACGGCGGAACCTACAATCTGAATGCCTCGATCGGCGAGAACCTGCTGTTCGGCAATCCGGTTGGTGATGCCTTCGATGTGGAGCTTCTGGCCGAGCATCCTTATGTGCTGGATGTTCTGGAACAGGTCGGCCTGACGGAACAGTTCCTCTCCGTCGGCTTCCAGGTCGCCTCGACCATGGTGGAATTGTTCGCCGATCTACCGGCTGATCACGAACTGTTCCAGCAGTTCAGTTTCATCACCGCCGACGAGCTGCCGGACATCCAGGCTTTGTTGCAGCGTAGCGACCGGGCTAATCTGTCGGCCCTGCCGGACGAGGACCGGGCGCGCTTGATGTCGTTGCCGTTCAAGCTAATTCCGGCCCGCCACCGCCTTGGCTTGGTGGACGATGATTTGCAAGGTAAGGTATTGGAGGCCCGGCGCTATTTCGCCTCCCATCTGCCCGATAGCTTGCGCGATGCGGTGGAGTTTTTCAATGTGGACAGCTACAATGCCTCAGCCAATATCCAGGACAATATCCTGTTTGGCAAGATCGCCTATGGCCAGGCTCAGGCGGCCGACCATGTCGGCGCCCTGATTTCCGAAGTAGTTGAGGAGCAGGGCCTGCATGAAGCCGTGGCGGAGGTAGGCTTGGGCTTCGAGGTCGGCATCGCCGGCTCGCGCCTTTCGACGGCGCAGCGGCAAAAACTGGCACTGGCGCGGGCCCTGTTGAAACGGCCCGATATCTTGATTTTGTCCGAGCCCACCACATCCCTGGACTCGGCCGTCCAGGCCAGGATAATAGGGGCCTTGTTAGCCGATTTCGAGGGGCGTTGTTTGATCTGGTCCGTACAAAGAGCCAGCATGGCGGCCAGTTTCGATGAAGTGCTGGTGATGCGCCAGGGCCGCTTGGTGGAACGTGGAGATTACGCCGAATTGAGTCAAGGCAACGACTATGTCAAGGAATTGCTGGCATCAGAATAGAATGGCGGAACAGGTTGTCGGCATAGATCGTCGTGATGCACGGAGACCCGCTTTGACGCGGGATTGAATTAGTTGGTGTCCGGGTTGGTGGGGCATGGGGTGGAGATTGGCCATGAGCCTGAATGAAGAAGTTGAACTGCTGCGCAGTATTCCGTTGTTCGCCAAGATAGAGCCTTCGAAGTTGAAGCTACTGGCCTTTACCTCGGAGCGGCTGGCCTTTCAGGAAGGGCAGAGCCTGTTTCAGCAAGGCGATATGGGTGATGCCGCCTATCTGGTGATGGACGGCACGGCGGACGTTATCATCGAGGGACCAGATGGCGGCAAGCTGACGGTGGCGCAGATCGGCCGCGACGCCTTCGTTGGCGAGATCGCGATCCTGTGCGACATACCGCGCACCGCCACCATTACCGCCACGGCGAAGTTGGATACCCTGCGGATCAGCAAGGATTTGTTTTTCCGCCTGGTCAATGAATTTCCCACCATGGCGGTGGAAATCATGCGCGAACTGGCGAAGCGCCAGGAACAAACCAACCAGCAGCTGACGGAAGCCAACCGCCGCCTGCGTGAGCTTGAGAACGGCGGCGGATGAAGACAATGAAGTTTATTCCAGACCCGGCTTTATTTGCCCTAGCGGGGGTAAATCGGTAATGAGTCGTCTGGACAGCGTCATCCGGAGGCTGCAGGCACAACGGATCTGTCTCGATTGGGCGGTTGGCGAGATCAGTGGTCGACCCGGCCCGGTGCTGGAGCTTGGCCTGGGCAACGGCCGCACCTATGACCATTTGCGTGACCGCCTGAGTGGCGGCGATCCCGGGCGCGAGATTTTTGTCTTCGAGCGCGAGGTTGCCGCCCACCCCGACTGTGTGCCTGACGACGCACATCTATTGCTGGGCGATGTCTATGACAGCATGCCGGGCGCCATGGCTCGCATTGGCGCGCCGGCGGTGCTGGCGCACAGCGATATCGGTACTGGCGATGCGGAATTGACGGCGGCTCTGGCTAGTTTCGTGGGACCGGCGCTGGGGCCATTGTTGGCGCCCGGCGCGGTCATTGCCGCCGATCAGCCCTTGGCCATTCCCGGCTGCCGGACAGTGCCTTTGCCCGCGGGCGTGGCCGAGGGCCGCTATCACTTGTTCCGCAAGGATGCGGCTTGAAGTACGGAGTGAAACCCTAACGTATGAGTGAAATGACCAGCGCGCAGGCCATCGCGCGCTTGACCAAACGCCCCCCCGTGGGCGCGACCGAGCTATTGGCGTCCGAACCGTTGGAGATTGATGCGGCTCTGGGCTGGGCCCGCATCGCCTATCTGGGCAAGCCGGAATTCTGCAATGAACGCGGTTTCATACATGGCGGCTTTCTCTCCGCCATGCTGGATGAGGTCATGGCGATGGCTGCCACGGCGCCAAGGAACTTCGACTATGTGGTGCCGGCCCTGGGCATGAAGGCATCGTTTTTGCGGGGTGTGGAACCGGGCCGGCTGATCGCCGAGGGCAGCATCATAAAGGTTCAGGGGCGTGAGGTTTATTTGGCGGGCGAACTCTTCAATGGCGCCGGCGAACTGGCGGTCACTGCCAGCGCCACGGCCCGCTTTCGCAAGCTGCCCTGGAAATGAATGATCAGGAAATGGATAGCCGTGAACTGCAACGCCAGCAAGGGCGTGAACGTGGCCCGGTGGCCGGCATTTTGGGCCATCGCTTGCTGGTGGTTGACCGGGCGGCATCGTACATTGAGGCAGAATTTCGGGCCGAGGCGCATTTTTTCAATCCAATGGGCGTGATGCAGGGTGGTTTCACCATGGCGATGTTGGAACAGAGCATGCTTGATGCCGTCCTGGCATTGGCGGATGGTCGCTGCGAGGTAACGACGTTGGAAATTCAGTGCAATTTCATCGCCGCGGTCGGCCCCGGCGCACCGCGCTGCCGGGCCAGCCTGGTGCGCCAGGGCCGCTCGACCGCATTTGTTGAGGCCCGCCTGTTCGATGGCGGCGGCGCGTTGGCGGCCACGTCGACGTCGGTCGTGGCGGTTTCGCCTGAGGGAAGTGGCCAGGGATGCGAATGATCTGGTGTTCATGGGATATTTGCCGGGCACTTGCCGGCTGTTTTTTGCCGCCCCGGTGCCGCGACGCTGGACAGGCAATTCAAATTCTACTATGAACCCCAACGTCTCCGGGCGTTGACCGCCCGCCGGGGCCCCGTTTGATCGGATGCCCCGGATGCCCAGGTAGCTCAGTTGGTAGAGCAGCGGACTGAAAATCCGCGTGTCGGTGGTTCGATTCCGCCCCTGGGCACCATTTTTCTCATTTAATTTCAATATTAAAGCCGTAGGTCATCGTCTGTTCCAGGGACTAAAGTTTCTTGCATCGCAAAGCCTTGACTATTTTCTCTGGGGTGATCGGCAAATCGAAAACCCGGACGCCGACGGCGTCAGCGACCGCATTGGCGACTGCCGGGGCGACCGGGGTCAACGCCGGCTCGCCAATCCCTTTGGCGCCGAAAGGCCCCATGCCGCTGCGCGATTCCAGTATGATGGCTTGATACCGCGGTACGTCCATCGAGGTGGGCATTAGATATTCGCTGAAAGAAGGCGACATCAATTGCCCATTTTCATAGACCAATTCCTCGCTCAAGGCATATCCCTGACCCATATGAGAGCTACCTTCGATCTGCCCGGCCACGGCCGCGGGATTGATCGCTTGACCGATATCGTGAGCGCCGACGCTCTTGAGCACTTCGACTTCACCGGTTCCCGTGTCCACCGCCACTTCGACCGCCTGTGCGCCGAACGTAAAGTCGGGAAAAACCCGGCCTTGCCCGGTTTCGCGATCGATTGGTTCGGTAAAGGGCGCCCGGTACATGGCCAATTCCGACCGCAGAATGCCTTCCGAGGCACAAATGGCGACAAAATCCTTGAGGTCCATACTGTAGTCGGGCTGATCGGCAACAAAAATCCGCCGTTCGCCCAAATCAATAGTCTCCGGCGGAACCTTCCATTCCTTGGCGGCGCGTTCGACGAAACGCGCGCGGACCGCTTCGGCGGCCAGACGAACCGAATTGCCCGACATCAGCAGTCCGCGGGTCGCCGTTGTTGTGCCCGCCAACGGCGTTGTCGCCGAATCGCTGTTGTATATCGTCACATTGTCAAGACCAACGCCCAGCAATTCGGCCGCGATCTGACCCAGAGCCGACGTCTGGCCGGCGCCAATATCGGTTATGCCGGAACGCACCACGACCGTGCCATCCATTTCCATGCCGACCCAGGCTTCGGAGGTGTCATGAACCCAGGTCATCCGGCCATAGCTTTGTTGATAGGCAGCGACCCCGCGGCCCACTTTGATTGCCCCATGGTCCGGTGTCTTCTCGCCCAATGCGGTCCAGGCCTGATCCATGCAGTCCTCGGTCCACGTAGCGCTTTCGATGGGAAATCCGGTGGACATCGTATCGCCCGTGGCAATGAAATTGCGGCGGCGCAATTCCAACCTGTCCAAACCCAGGATCTTGGCCGCCTCGTCCATTTGCGCTTCGTAAGCCACACAAGCCTGGGCCGAACCAAAGCCGCGAAAGGCACTGGTGAACATATTGTTGGTGGCGGCCGCGACGGCATCGATTTTGAGATTATCGACACGATAGGGGCCCGGTGCCGCGACCGCGTTGTAGAGCAGCACATAAGGGCTCAAGAAGACATAAGCGCCTGCATCCGTGGTAATGGAGACTTCCAGCGCGGTGATTTTGCCGTCCTTGGTAAACCCGGTGCGATGTTTGATATGGAACGGGTGCCGTTTGCCGTGGCCGAAGAAGGAGTCCTCCCTGGTGTAGGCAAGGCGGACCGGGCGCATGGTATGGCGCGCCAGCAGCGCCAAATAGATTTCCACGGTGACGTCTTCCTTGCCGCCAAATCCTCCGCCTACCAAAGATCCTATAACGCGAACTTTGTTGTGCGGCAGATCCAACGCGTCGGCGACGTAACGAAAATGTTCAATCACCTGGGTCGACATTCGGATGTTGGTGACTTCAAACTCATCGACCCAGGCAAGTCCGACTTCGGGTTCCAGAAATGCATGTTCTATGAACTGTGTCTGGTAGATGTTTTCGACAATCGTTGCCGCTTCCGCGAAGCCTTTCTCCACATCGCCTTTACGTATCTTGTGCTCGGCAACGACATTGTTGCTGCCTTGCACCACCGGAGCGCCGGGCTTCATTGCCTCGAAGGGATCGGATACGACCGGCAATTCCTCCAATTCGAACTCGATCAAGGCGATAGCTTTTTCGGCGATCGCAACGGTTTCGGCCGCCACCAAAGCCAGTGGTTCACCATGATAGCGAACGGTTTCCTTGACCAGAATTTGCTGATCGGTGTCCGTCCGCTTGCGTCCCGTCTGACCGGGCAGATCCGTTGGCGCCAGACGGCCCGGCAGCTCGGCGGCGGTTAACACGGCGGCGACGCCGGGCAGATTACGTGCCTTTGTCGCGTCCAAGCGTTTCAGACGTGCGCTTGCCAGAGGAGACCGCAGGACTTTGGCATGCAACATACCGGGCATGACGTGGTCGCCGGCGTAACGCAATTCTCCCGTCGATTTGCCACGCGCATCGGTGCGTGTTAGCGGTTTACCGACTTGACGATATTGCAGGTTGGCTTGGGCCGCCGGTTCCGTGGTCGGGTCATTCATCCTTGCTCTCCTCCGTCACGCATGACCTTTGCCGCCGACTGAATGGCATCAAAGACCCTTGTGTAGCCGGTACAGCGGCATAGGTTGCCGCTCAATCCCAAGCGCAAGTCGTCGTCGGTCGGATCGGGATTTTCATCCAATATGGATTTTGCCGCGATGATCAGTCCCGGCGTGCAATAGCCGCATTGGATCGAGCCCATCTCGGTGAATGCTTTTTGCAGGGGGTGTAGCTGCTCGCCCTTGCCAAGCCCGGAGACGGTGGTGATGGACCGGTCGTCGAGCGTGGCGGCGAAGGTCAGGCAGCTATCCACGGCGATACCATCAACCAAGACCGCGCAAGCGCCGCAATCACCTTTTTCGCAACCGCTCTTGACGTCGAAATATTCCAGGCCACGAAGTACTTCCAGCAAGGTTTGATTAGCCGTGATGGTGGTTTCGCGGCGGCGGCCATTGATTTCCAAAGTGATGCTTTTTTCGTTGGCCATACTATTGGTTTCCTTGAGATTTCAGTTCGAGTGCGTTGGTGAGCAGCCGTTTGGTCAGTACGCCCACACAATGACGGCGATAGTCCGCCGAGGCGCGGAGGTCGTCGATCGGACTTGACTCCTCGATTGCTTGAGCGGCGGCCTCGGCGATCAATTCGCTGCTTAATGCCTTGCCGATCAAGATGTTTTCCGCTTCCCGCGCCCGCAGAACGGTTGGTGCCACGGCGCCCAGTGCTATGCGGACAGCGGAACAAATGCCGCCATCGAACTCGACCGCCACGGCAACGCCGGCGACAGTGATGGCATCGCCCTTGCGGCGGGCCAATTTGTAAAAGGCGTTCGTCGCGCCTTTTGGCGGAATCGGAAAGGAGATCTCGGTGATCAATTCATCGCGCTGCAATTGGTTGTTCTTGAAGCCGAGATAAAACTCATCAAGCGGCAACACGCGTTGTCCGGCCTTGGAGGCCAGCTGCAATTCCGCGCCCAATGCCAACAACGGCGGCATCAAATCGGCGGCCGGCGAGCCGCAGCAAAGATTGCCGGCCAAAGTGGCGGTATTGCGGACCATCATGCCGGCGAAAACCGTCGCGGCCTCTGCCAGCGCCGGGGCCAGTGTGCATAGGTCGCGATGTTTCAAGACATCACTAACCGTCGTTCCCGCACCCAGCGATACGCGCCCGTCATCGATCTTGATGTAACGAAGTTCGGCGACACCGCATAGACTAACCAAGCTTGTCGGCGCTTCCCCACCGGCGCGAAGGTCGACCACCAGATTGGTGCCGCCGCTGAGCGGCCTGACATTGCCCGTGGCGTCGGATGCGACAAGTTCCAGGGCCTCATCAAGGTTAGCCGGCGACAATATTTCGAATTCGGCGAGCATGTTATAGTCCCATTTCTCTTAGTTTCGCGCGGTAGTACATCTGACTCGATCGCAACAGGTCACCAGCCGCTAAACGTCCC
>Ga0187827_10000788_pt1 | contig 48417 bp, 30 predicted proteins | sample ETNtaG_39_FD_167969 | JGI IMG/M metagenome (GOLD analysis project Ga0187827, IMG submission 167969) | Marine microbial and viral communities from oxygen minimum zone, Eastern Pacific Ocean - ETNP2014_SV_150_PacBio MetaG (Illumina Assembly) | ecosystem: Environmental > Aquatic > Marine > Hypoxic...
CTAAAGTTGGCACATTAATTGTGGCCCACCTCCTAAGGGTGCCAGGTTGCGGTTGTCCGTCTGGTTCCTGGTGACATTAGTGTTCGCTTTCCCGCTCATTCCTATCGGCATGTATGATCTTCGGGCCCTCGCTGTCTGCGTGTTGATCTACACGTTTACAGTTTGGCCATTCCTTATGTTGTGCACTGTTCACATCTACAAGCGCCTCCTCCACGAAGCCGAGCCAACCGAGCTGCCGGAGGAGGTCATGCTCCGGCTTGGGAAGCCGGCGCGAATGAAAGGAGCTTGAGGCGAAGAAGGCGGCCCCAGGATTTCACACTTTGTTCGGCTCCGGATGAACCCAGGGCTTGCGGTAGGGCCGCGCCAGCATCTTGTTGGCCTCATCATCGCCTACGACTCTTTCCTTCTTCGAATCCCATTCGAAGGTGCGGCCGAGTTTCATGGCAACGTTGGCCATGATGCAGCTCGAGGAGGAGATGTGTCCTTCCTGGATGTCCGCCACCGGTTTGCTGCGCTTGTCGAGCGCGGCAAGGAAGTCCACCACGTGATGGCGCATGGCGGGGACGACGTTCGGGATGATGCCGGGCTCTTTCTTGTCGTCCGGGTATTTGTCCATCTCGATCACCGCGTCGCCGTGCTCGGGAGTGCCTCTGCCACGAGGAATAAAATCATAGCTCGACACGCTCACTTTGAGCGTGCCTTTGTCACCGTAGAAGGTGGCGCCCCAGGGGTATTTGGGATCGGCGGAATTGCCCCAGGTGCGGTGCTGCCAGGTGATGCGAAGGTCATCGTGATCGAATGTTGCGGTCTGGGTATCGGGGCAGGTGGCGGGGCTTTCTTTGTCGATCAGTATCCCGCCGGTGGAAGCGATGCGGCTGGGCCAGCCAAGCTCGAGCATCCAGCGAACCATGTCGTACATGTGGACGCACATGTCGCCGAGGATGCCGTTGCAGTATTCCATGTAGGAACGCCAGCTTCTGGGATGAATGCGCTTGTTGTAAGGGATCATCGGGGCCGGGCCGCACCATGCGTTCCAGTCGAGATTTTCAGGCGGCTCGATGGTCTTCTGAGCGCCCCGGACGCGCATACCGAAATAGCAGTAAGTTTCGACCAGCCCGATTTTTCCGAGCTTGCCTTCTTTGATGATGCGGTCGCGGGCCTCGATGATGTGAGGAGTGCTGCGCCTTTGTAGATTCACCTGCACAACCTTCTCGTATTTTCTGGCTGCCGCGAGGATGGCCTGGCTCTCCACCACGTCGACACCGGTCGGTTTTTCGAGGTAAAGATCCGCACCGGATTTCAGGGCTGCGATGGCCGGCAGAGCGTGCCAGTGATCGGGGGTGGCAATGATGACAACATCGAGATCCTTTTCTTTGAGCATCTCTTTGTAGTCGGCATAGGAGCGCGGTGTTTTCTTGTTTGCCTGCCGCGCCGCAGTAAGTGCGGCAGCAGACGAGAGCATCTTGGAATCCACATCGCAAAGAGAGACGATCTCGCATGAAGGGTCCATCTGGATGAACCGGATCATGTTGCCCTTGCCGAACCAGCCGCTGCCGATGACCCCGATGCGCCGTGATTTCTGTTCACCAAATACTGGCGGATTGTGAACGAGGGCTGATGCAGCAAGGCCGGCAGCTCCAGCCTGGATGAAGTCGCGTCGTTTCAGGATGTTTTCGTCGTTCGAGGTCATGAGAGATCCTTTGGCGTATCTGGAATGTTGGAATACCGGAAGACCGGAATGTTGATCACTGGAATGCCAATGATTCCATTTCTCTGAGAAGTCGTTTCTCCAGCACTTCGCTCCCATTCTTCATGCTCACTGCGGTCACTTCAATTCAGTATTCTCACTTTCGAGTTTTGAGCTATCGGGAATGGGCTCTACCGGCCGGAAAGCCATGGAGGTCTGGATGGCAAAATCGCAGGTGCAGCCGGAGCTTGCTTCCGGGGCCAGGAGAAGGCCGCCTGCGGGGATAAGGTTTATCCAGCATCCGGGGCGGGTGGAGGTGGTGATTTTGGAATAGGTGTTCTCTTTCAGGTCGAACATTGTGGGGTTCCTGTGCCTGAAAAAGAGGGAGGTCGACGAGGCGGAGATTTGGCCGCAGCCGGATCGCTGATTTGTCGTCCATCCCCACTCGCGGCGTTTACCTGTGTGGAGGTCATAGACGGCAGGCTCGCAGCAGAGAAAGTCTCTCGCGATGACCGGTCGATGATCCTGTTCGCCGTGGGAGCCGCCGGCCTTTGTGCGGTTGTCCTGGGTTGCTTTCCAAACGAGCGCGCCGGTGTCCGCGTCAAAGACCAGAATGTCGTAGTGAACCGTAGGCTTGGCCTTCGGGCTCGATTTTTCGTTGCGTGAGCCGACGACTACGAGTTTGCCCTGCGAAAAGGCAACGTAAAAGTTATGGCGGGTATCACGGAGCGGAAGCTCCCGCTTCCATTTCATGCCGCCGGAACGCGCATTCAAAGCCACCAGGCTCAGGCCGTCTGATACCAGGGCAGAAAGAGTGATTCGGGGCGGGAGCTTTCCTCCTTTTACTTCTTGATTGCGCAGGAGCGTGCGCGGATTTCTGCTCTCGATAAAAAACATGTTGCCATCGCCGATAGTCACTGTTGGGTTGCTGACGGCGCCATCGGGCGGGATGTAGGTCCACCGATGCCGGCCGGAATCGCGAACCAGGGCGAAGAGGAACTCGCTGCACACAGGCGGGCGATTGTCGTAGTAGGCATCACCAATGGCCTCTTTGCTGTGGTCTCTTCTGACTGCGCCGAAACGTGTGGCGCTGCCGAAGAGCGTATCGCCTTCACTGGCCAGGTAACCCCACTTGTAGCGTTTACCGTCAGAGGTTGGGATGGAAAGGGTGGAAGACCATTCGCCGGAATCTGCTTCGAGGGAGAGGCAGTTGTCTTCGACTGCGATGAAAAGCTTGTCTCCCGCGGCGACCATGTTGCTGGAATCGCGGAAGGCCGCGACCCGGCGCGAATTCGGAATCTCTTCATTCCAGAGCACGGTCCCGTTGTAAGCATCGACCGCAAAGAAACGATCGTTTCCGGGGATGAAGAGCCGGCCGTTATTCCACAAGGGCGCAACCGTACGGTGATGCCGGTCGAGCATCTGCCTCGGGCCGGGTGGGCCGAACCACTGGACCGTCAGTTTGCCGCGGACGAGAGTGTCATCACTACAGATTGTGTTGGCGGGGTTGGCGTACATGTGTGTCCAGGAACCTTCACCTTCGAGCGGTCCCCGTCTATGCACATCTCTGAAGGAATCAAGGATGGCGATGCCGCCGTGGGGCCGGAGCACGCGGAGCGCTTCTGCCCGCGAGCCGGGGAATTTTTCGCCGTGCATTAAGGCGTCGCTGACGACCAGATTAAACATGTAATCGGTGTAGGGTAGCTTGCCCTTCTCCGGCAAATGATGAACAGTGACGCGGGCCCCGTAGAGTCCGGCATCATTCAGACGGGTTCTGCTGCGCGCGACCGCTTCGGCATCGCCTTCAACGCACACGATTCGCATCTTGGTTCGCCAGGCCAGCTCATACGCGAGCTCGCCGCCACGGCTGCCTACGATCAGACAGAAACCTCTTTTCCACGGTGAGAGAGCAAGGATACGTTTCGCCCCGTTTTCGTAATCTTTTCGGATTTGCGGATTACGGTATGGAAAGCCGGGTGCAGGTTCGGAGCATTCGACTATTGAATGTTTTACTTCCCGGGTTGGATCGTGGCTTTGAAAACAATAGATCAGTCCCCGATCCGTGCTGACGAAGAGCCGCTGGTTTGAGATGGCCATGGAGTAGGCGCGACCTTTGACTTCGGCGGCCCATTCCTCTTTGCCCTCTTTTGCATTGAATGCGGCGACCTTTCCATCGCCGCCTCCGAAACGGAGACCTTCGCAGCCGATGAAGGCAAAGGGATATCCCTCCAGGCTCGAGGTCTCTTTGCCCTTGGTTTTTCCACGGCGCTTCAGATGCGAGACGAATGACATTGACCTGGTACGCCCGGTCGGCGAGTAGATGCGCCCGCCTCGCCTTTCGAGATAGCCTTGCGTCGAACTGTTGAGTTTTCCTTTTGCCACGAGCTCGCCAGTAGCGATATCGATCTCAGCCTGGTAAGTGCCCTGCGATGGGAACAGGCCCGCGCAGACATGAGCCCGGTTAGCCTGGACGATGACGCTCGTCCGGATTGGGAACATGCTGATCGTTCTCGAGTTTCCCGGCAGCCGCTGGTCGGGCAATCCCAGTCGGGTTCTCCATCGCAGCGTACCATCGGCTCGATCCAGGCAATAGACGCAGCCGTCATCAGAACCGAACAGAACTTTATCACCGGCTATGGTGGGCGCCAGCCGAACCGGGCCTTCGGCGTAGAAAGTCCATCGCGGCTTTCCAGTGGATGCATCGAGGCAGTGGACTTTATCGTCCGCGGACGAGCCGAAGATCAGGTCATCGTCGACCGTCACGATGTGAAAGGCTCTGTCGTATATGACACGCGGCTTGAGGTCCGTTTTCTTGTGCCAGAAGTCCTGTTTCGCCGGTGGCGGCCAGGCGGGCCTCGGTGCATGGCGTGCCCGGTAGATCCATCTGAGCTGAAGGGGGAGCTTGAGCGTCTCTTGAGAGATTCCAGTTCGTGAGTTGTCACGCATGTAGGTGGGCCAGCCGGTGACATTTTCCGGCACGGGCTCAATGCCGGGAAAGAGATCTTTGCGAGCGTCAAATCGCTGCAGGATCTCACGGTCGCTCAAGACCCTTTTGAATACGCTGATCTGCTCAATCTGGCCGGTCAACGGATGAAGCTCGTTGTCATCGTGATAGGCGCCTATTGAGTAGCGTTTCTTCTCGGCATATTTGATGGGGCCGACCTGAGCGTTGGACTGTCCCCGCAAGACGCCATCCACATAGACGCGCATGAGTTTGCCGTCGTACGTCCCGGCCACGTGATACCAAGAGCCCGGCACATAATCCGTTCCACTCTGGAGGTAGGTCAGCCGCTGCTTCTTCTCCGAAGACAGCGCGAAATAAAAACTCGATTTTCGGTAGCCAAGCTGCCAGCCGCGCTCGAAGCTGCCGTTATCCTGGATGCATCCGATGATGCCGCCCCATTCGATCTCTTTGTCAATCTTTACCCACGCTTCGACCGTGATGTCCCGGGCCGGAAGGTGGTCCTTCAGGGTGCCTTCATTCTCGAGATCCGAACCGAGGGAGAGGTGATGTTTGCCGGCACCATCGAACATCAGTGCCTGAGGTCGGTCGGCGCTGAACTGGCTGAGACCGTGGCTGGAAGCGGAAAGGCCACCGGCCGCGGGAGCGAATACTCCATCCTTGTGGTGATCAACGATCAGCCGCCATTGGCCAACGAGATCTGTGGGCTGCTCCGCGACGCCAATGGAAAGCAGGGAGAATGACAGGAGATGGAGCATCGCTCTCACGCTGTCTGTTTGCGCCTGATGGCGCTTTTCGGCGCGACAACGACCCTGGTTTTCTTACCGTCGGCTTTTGCTTTCTTCAGGGCACCTTGAATGCGCGAGACGATATCTTTGGCCGTCTCTTTCGTCTTCCTTGATTGGGCGAGGCAGACTCGCACCAGGCCACCATTCACAGTGATCGGTTGTTTCCCGCGGCCGGGGGAGACGCGGACCTGGTCGAGCGAAGCAAGGAATCGATGGGCTACCACTCTGGCGCCGGCGGGGCCGGTGTCCGGCAACATCACGGCAAACTGCGAGGCGCTGTATCGTGCAGCGAGGTCCACTTCTCTGATCGACTTTCTGGCCAGGGCGCCGAGCTGCCCCAGCAATCGGTTATAGATCTCCGACTTGTGTTTTCGCTTGATACGATTGAGGGATGAGAAATCCACAAAGAGGCAGGTGAGGTCGTTCCCGTAACGGGCGGATCGTTTGATCTCCTGTGCGAGCTCGTCGATGAAAAGCTGTTTGCCCGGGAGGCCGGTGGCGAGGTCTTCGGCGTGCTGCTTATCCATCCGAACTTCCGAATACATCTGCAGATGAAGCCGGGAATTCTCAATGGCTGCGGAGAGCTGGTTGGAAAGCAATGAGAAAAGACGAATCTCGGCAAGCGAAGGCACCCGGCGGCCGTCGCCGATGAGGAAACAGATACCCAGAAAGCCGCTGGGCACGAACATGTCACAGGTGAGGATAATGTCCGCGCCGTCAGTCTGCGGGCGATCCAGATTTACGTCTTGTACGTTCTCCGCGTGCTCCCCGACCATCTCTGCGAAATCGCTGTAACTGATCATCGCCATGCTTGAGATGTTGAACATCTCGTTCTCGGTAATTTTCTTTTCAAGGAAGACCTCGAACTGTGGGATCGGGTCAGCCGACAGAAGGACACCCCAGCCGTAGGCGTTGAACGCCCTGGCGATGGTCGGCGTGAGTTTCTTCATGACGTCCTTTTTCGCGCCGTGTTCGCTGATGACTTCGCTGGCTTTCAGCGCGGCCCTGTAATCGGGCTCGAGCGAAATCGGCAACTGCTGAGTCTTAGGTGTGCTTGAAGGTTTTCTGCTGGTTTTCTTTGACCTGGCAGATTTCGATTTCCGCGCCTTCTTGCTCATGGATGCTCCTGAGGTTGTGCAGATAAAAGCCCCCGCCCCACCGGCTCAACCTTGCTTCTTGATGTGTGCGACCCTTGAAAGGCGGAGGATTATAGCACCACGTCCGGTGACAGACAGCGCATTCAAGCCTTTCTCTTAAACCCGTGGATGGCCAGCGCACCGGCCCCGATGATGCCCGCCTTGTCAGGGCCGAGGGTTGTCTTTTTGATGATAGGATTCCTGGGGAACAGAGGGTCATCATTAAGCGCCTCCTGAATGCCAGGCATCATCAAATGCAAATCGTTGGCGATGTTTCCAGAGCAGACCACGACGTCCGGATTGCAGACTCGCTTAAGCGAACGAATCAGCCGGCCCAGATAGATGCCGACCTGCTCGTACAGAAGACGACACGCTTCATCCCCTTCTTCCGCGGCTTTGGCGATAGGCAGCGGGTCAAGCCCTTCCGGTCCTTCGCCGATTTCCTTGAGACGGGATTCCGGATACTGCTGGAGGAAATCCCTGCCGAGCTGGCGTATGCCGATTTTTGAAACATATGCTTCAGCAGCCCCCTTTTCCCCGGCAGGGCTGTGTGGGGCATCGTCGGAAGTATCGACGCGAATGTGTCCCAATTCTCCCGGACGCACCATCTGGCCATCCACAATCATGTAGCCGCCGAGGCCGGTGCCAAGAGTGAAACCGACCAGGGAATAGACGCCTTCTTCGGTGCCAGCCCCGTAAAACCATTCGGCCCAGCCGTGGGCTTTCGCGTCGTTTTCAATGAATGTCAGTGCATTCGGAAACCGCGCTTTAACCGCACCCTTGATATTGAAACCGTTGATGCCCCGGATGTTTGGGCTGTTAACCACTTGCTCAAACTGGCAGGGCTCTTTTGCACCGTCCGGGCCCAGAATCCCCGCGCTGGCGATGCAGGCGCTGACCACCTGGATCGGGGTCATTCCCTGTCCGCGAAGCATCCCTTCTGCGGCATTGCAGAACTGCTCGAACAAGTCTTCACCGGGTCTTGAGCCGTCCTTGATTGGGCTGGTGGTGTGGTCGACCATTTCCTGGGTTTCCACATCAAATATGCCCAGCTTGCAGGTTGTCCCCCCCAGATCCAGTCCGAGGGCAACGGGCTGATCATCACTCATACCTCACTCCTGGCTAGAACCTCCTGGCGGGAGGTTGGTTTGCGTATCCAAATTACCTTGAGGAATCCGTTCCCCGCCGGTCTTGCTTCCCTTGGTGCCTGGCCTGACACCCCAAAACTGCCCACAGAGAAGCACGATAATCCCAACCACCACAATCGTCCACATCAGCAAGCTGTCAGGCTGCGTGGACTCGGGGTTGGTGATTTCTGCTTCAGGAGCAGACACCTCGTCAGAATTTTCCGGGGACATCGGAGGACTCCGGAAAGCCTGCCAAGGTCTGTTGAGTATTCAGGGTCAACATTCCTTCTATATATCCGCTGTGAATAAAGGGAAGCCAAAAAACTGCGGATGCTCCTCCGAACGGAATAAACTTCGGCCCTAACGCGCGGGATAATACTGACCGGGATCGGATGCAGCAAGGCAAAACCGCCCGACCTCAGCGCTTCCTTTTTGCCCGGATAGTAGTGAACAGAATCCCGCCAATGAAACCCAGGATGACCGAAATCAGTAAGACAAGGATCATCGGCAACCGCGGACTCCACATCAGAAAGGTCACTGTTACCCCCGCCAGGTTCTGGATCATCGCGGTCACGAACAGGATGAGCAATACAACTACCGCGCCTATCTTGATTTTCTTTTTCATGGCCTGGCCTGGTAGGTTTCGGGAGTGTGAATGATAGGGCTTCCCGGTCGGAAGACATTCGGAAATGGCATCAACGTTCAGGATTCACGATTTAATGGCCCCCCTCGTAAGCGCCACGAAATCGGCCATCGTGGACGAGGAGAAGTTTGCAGCGCGGAGTTGCATCAGGGGGAGAGCGTGATCGAAACAGATGCTTTTTTGCCGGATGCCTGCTCGATGGCGGACACTGCCCACTTGCCGGGCGTATCGTTTACTGCCGGCTTCCAGTCAAACTGGCACCGGCCGCCCACGGCGCCAATAGTCCGTGACAGAACCGATACTTTCCCGGCGGGATCGGTGAGGGTGAACTTAACCGGAACCACGCCATTGATAGGGCCAGTCTTGCCCGAAACGGTAATGCGAGCGGGAAAGAGAACACCTGCCTTCGCCTGCCGCGGCACGTCCATCTTGATGGATTCGATGGGCTCGGGATAAAAGGCGATCAGGCTTCCACCGAATCGATCCATGCTCAAGGGCAGGCGTTCACCGCCGTTTACCTTTGTGGCGGTGAGCGGCCTGCCTTGTGTCAGATCGTACGGCACGCCGGGGAGCTTGGCGTAGGTGACGGCCGTTTCAAAGGTGGGGTGCTCGCGAAGCTCCTTCTCCTCCCATTCGTGGATCTCCTGCTTGGCGGCCTCCGTCCGCTTCATCAGCAGGCGGTCCTGACAGAGTCGATACTCTTCGCCATTGAGCGCGTTGACGAACCACACGTAATTCACGCCGCGGTATCTGAAAGGATGCGCGACGAGGGTGTCGTCGTCACACTTGAAAGGTGGCTCGATGAACGGCTGCAATGCTTCTTTCACGGCTGCGATTCGTTCGGGATGACCGTAGTCCTTTGGGCCGGGCGTGGCCACGTGCGCTCCAAGGGGCGGGATGTCTTTTGTGGCGAGCCCGCCCATGGCCCAGTCAACGTTCACGCGTTTGGCGCCTGGGATGTTAAAGGGGACCGTGCGGTCGAGCAGTACCGTGCCGCCATTCTTCGCATGCATGGAAAGTGCATCGGAAACAGACTTCCGCAGATAGAGCGAGCGATAGAGCAACACCGCGTCGTAGTTTTTGCAGATGCCGTCGACCACCTCCTCTTCGGCGATGATATCCACGTCGTAGTGGGCCTGGAGCAAATTGGCGTAGGCGTAAGGCAGCAATAGCCAGCAGTCAGCCGGTTTATAGCAGTCCGTGGTGACAGAGTACATGAGTGCGATGCGTCGGCCTTTGGGCTCGATGCGTGCCTGGACGGGAGCAATGCGCTCGATGACCGGCCGGAGACGAACCAGCTCATCCCACGCCTCACGAGTGCGTGCCTTGTAAGTGAAGTAAGTGAGCCCGCGCACTCCCGCGGCGAGCAGGTGGAAGAGGTTGTTGCGAGTGTAATTGACCAGCGGGCGCATCGCGTCCGGCATCAGCCAGGTGGGCAGAGATCGATTGCCCATCCGGCCGCACTCGATCCAGCAGGTGTTCGTGGTCAACGGCTGCCAATAGCTGTTGTAGTAGTAGCAAGCGACGAGGTTGTGCCCCCACTCGCCGAAATTCAGTGGCGGGTATTGACCGGCTGACCACATGTGGATCATCGGTATCTGCATGCCACCGGGGATAGGACCGATGCGGATGTCCTTGCGGAGGGATGTTACCGCCTCCTTCTGCATCTGGTTCCACCGCCCGCTCACCTGCTTGAGCGTAAACAGGCACCATTGCAGCCAGGGATCGTTGTCCGGCACCACACCATACTTCAGTTTCGGCCTTTCTTTCGGCACGTCGAGCCCGGTGAGTTTCTTGAATCGTGCCAGGTTGTGGTCGCCGTAATCGAATCCGTAGTGCAGTGAAGAGTAGTCGTCATTGGTGAGCACGATGCCGTTGAACGCGGGATGCGCTGCGGCTTTGCGGATGCCTTCCAGCATTTCTTCTCTGCCGGCCGACATATTCTCCTCGTGGCTGATGCCGTGCATGAACTGCCCGCGTCCCCACCGTCTCAGTTTGCCGTCGGGGCCCTTGATATATCGATGCGGATGCGTTTCCGGCTTTACGCCTCTGGTTCCGCTGGCATGGACTCTCTCTGAAAACCGGCGGCCGTAGCGAAGATACCAGTCCATGACGCGCACTTCCTGCCCGATGTATGTATCCATCCCGGCTCGTTGAATGTCCTCCATGATCAGTCGGGCCTGATGATCGTTCTCCGGCACTCCAGCCCACATCTCCCACCCGAACTCGACCGGACGCACGTAGCGGATACCGATCTCGATGTCCTGGAATGCCAGGGGCCGGTTCTCGCGTGAGACTTCGACACGGAGCATGTAATCGCCGTACGCGTAAGGCTCGGTCTGAATGAAAGCAGCGAAGAAGTTCATTTTCTCCTGCCCACCTTCAGCGGATGCAAGCACGCGCTCGTCTTGCAGCAGATAGACGGTGGCCTTGTCGAAATCCTTGACCGCGCCCGGTTGGATAAACACCGAAACGGTTTCGCCGCGCGCAAACTGTGTCCGCCCCTGGAGGCCAGACGCCCCGGTCATCACCCTCAAGGCCGGCTGGCGGTTGCTTCGAGCGAGAGGCAGACGTGGAAAGCTCTCGATCTTCTTGCCCACGTAATGAGCCAACCGCCACACGTCTCGGAGTTGGGCGTCGTGCGTGCCATTCATCCACTGGCTGTACATCACCAGGCCACTCCATGGCATGTCCGGTCGGAAGTTCAGCAGCCAGCTCGCCGCGCCGCGCTGGCCATCTTTGGTTTTATATTCGGCGAGGGTTAACGAGACTTCCTTCGCGTTGAAGCCGGTCATGCTTTGGCCATGGCCTTCCATGCCCCACGCCTTGCCCTGTTCGGTGAGTGCCACAGGCGGATGGAATCCCCAGAAGGGTTGGGCCCAGCCCCAATTCAACCCCATCGTAGAAAGCGCAGGCTCAGCACTCTTCGCGGGTTCGGCCCGCACGGGGATAAAGTAATAGAAGGGCGGATCACCAATCCAGACCACGCGCCCGCCGGATTGCATGTATCGATACCAGGTCGCCCGCTTGCCTTTCGCATCGTTGATGGATGCCGGGGCCATTCCCATTGGCATGACGACCACGCTGCCGTAAGCGCCATCCTCGATTTCCTGCCGCATCCAGACCCAGAGCGCCTCGGCGTTGAGAATGGAGAATCCGTTTCGTTCCAGCCATCGGATCGGGCGATCCATGTGAACGTTTTTGTTGAACTGAATCCGCTCATCGAAAAAGACAGCCTTGTCGGTCATGCCGTTGAGGCCTTTGGCATCCACGACTGCACGCGCTGGTTCATCAGGCAGCGGACGCTGCGGAGAGATCGTCTCGAACCCGAACGTCACCAGATCATGTTCGCGACGTTTCCACGCCTTGTGCTGTGCCTCACTCGCCGGGAGCAACTGAATTGCCTTGATGTTCGCCTCGCCTAAAACGCCGACCCGGCATTCCGCCGGTCCGCCCGGCCACTTCACCAGCAGACCGTAGGGCCCGCCCTTCCTGGAGAGTGGCATCTCCCGTTCAGATTCGCCAACGGCAAGAAGGAGTCGCCCCCTTCCGGCCGCATCGGCTGTCAGTTCGTAAAGACCGACCGCCAGTTGAACTGCCCTCTTTACTTCCTCCGGCTCGGCGGATTCAGCCTTAGATTTCAGATTCAGATTGGCAGTAGGTTCCGGCCAGAGCGATTCGGGAGTCTCTTCTCCGCACACACACAGCGCGCCGGTGAACATGACCAGGACAGACATCATTTTCATCATCGCTCCGCTCCATGGGGAAGTACCGGGTAGTGTGGCGAGGCCATCAAGAGACCTCTTGAGTACGATATACCATCGGTAATAGGATGTCTCCGGAATCAGGGCTGCCCGGCCTGGACAACTGGAACACCCAGTACGACTGAGTCAGAAGATCTCAATTACCCTCAGCCCCAGAGCGAAAATCGTGATCGACAGTGCCAGCCAGTCACGGCGACACCAGCGGTCGCTTCTGGAGTTGAATCTCAGATAGCCGATCAGCGTGCCGGTGGGGCAGCCGAATCGGCAGTATGCCATCGGAAGGAAGAGCGACGCGGCAAGACCAGCGACCGCGACCGTGATCGTTGCCCAGCCTGCGATCCAGAAAACCCACGCATCGAATGGCTCAATATCCACCAGGCTGAAAGTGAGCGAGGTCATCGCCACCATTACGGACAAGGTAAGCAATGCGGGCGGCAGCAGGGACAGCAGATGGGCCACATTTCCCGGGAGATGAATACGCCAGGGCAGACGATTCCTCAGCAGTTGCTGCGCCGCGCCATGCGGGCAGAGATGGCTGCAGTAAATGTTGTTGCGGCTGGTAAGGGGAACGGCGAACGCGGCGAGCGTCAGCATGAAGAGCCCACTTGCTGAACGCCATGGAACGCCGCTCTTAGCCCACCCGGCCAGCATGGCTTGAGAAACCATGTCCCCATTGATGAGGCCCAGGTAACCGATCACACAGCACAGGAATACAATCCTGAGCAGCCTGTTCCCTCGCAGCGAAGTCAATCCGATGACCATGCCGATGAAGATGATGACAGCCGTGCCGACATCGCGCAGTTTGAATGGCAGAGCGTTCTTCCGCGCGGCCGGTGACTGCAAAGATTCTGAAAACTCAGTCGCGGCCTTGACCAGTCCGTCTGCCACTGCAAGACTGGTCATGGTGGCGCCTGAAACGCCTTCCACCTCTGCTTCCTTCACGTCGAGCTCTGCAAGTTCTTTCAGACGCATGCCGTTGAAGAGAGTCAGAAAGTGATCGTCCTTACGAACGTAGCTCACGTATTCTCTGTTGTCATAGCTCGCAGCGAGGACAAGCCCGATGACTTGGCCATTGGGATTGAAACCAATCCAGGTATCAGTAGGTCCCTGGTAACCGACGATGTTGTCGGCGGCGGGAGAGGTGCGAACGAATGTGCCGATTTCCGCGCCCTGTTTGTCTATCACATGCCACTGCAGGCTGTGTTTCCGATCCTGCGCCATGCTTGCCGCGTCCGGAAAAACCTTCTGTGCCCCTTCCAGCTTCAGGGGCTCAGGAAAACGGAGGGATGGTTTGGCTCCTCCGAGACGGTGAATGATGGATTCATGGATTGCCAGGCTGGTCAGCGTCGCGCCTGAAACAGCATCCACCTTGTGGCCGCGGGCGGTTCCATCCCATGTCTTCCCGACAAATGACTTCAGGAACGATTGTCCCTTCACTTCAGCCAAGTGCTCTCTGGTGTCGCCGCTTGAGAGTATTTCGAGTCCCACGATGCGATCGTCATTGCCGAAAGCGATCAGCACATTGGTAGGGCCCGAAAAGCCAACGATGTGCGCGCTCTCGGGTGACGTTTGCAGGATGTGACCCAATCGCTTCTCTTTGGCGTCAAGCACAACCCAGACGCCGGCCTTCGCTGCACGCGTGTGTTGTCCTTCGGGGAAGAACCTTTGAGTTTTTGCGAGAGGGATTGCTTTGGCCGAGGCAGAATTCCTGAGCTGAGCGAATCTGTGCTGGCTGTTTATCAGGAGGATGATGCCCGCAAACAGGCCAACGCGGGCAACATGAAGCGCAAGATGCTTCGACGTGATCGACCGTGACGCTCTACCGCTTTGAATGACATGCAACGGGTCTCGGGTCATCCCAATTACTCCACAGGCATCACCTGCACCGCGTCCGCGTGTACGTAGCCGCCGGCACCTTTCGTCGACACTGTCACGGCGCCCGTTTGTCCCTTCTTCATCTCGAACTTGCCGAGTGAAAAAAAGCCGAATTTCAACGGCGCCGGCTTGCTCATATTTACCTTCTGCTCTTTTTCCATTTCTCCGATCTCCAGTTTCACCGGAACTTGTGTTCCGCGATTTTTGTGAGGGGACCAGGCGATTCGGATATCGAATCTGCCCTCGGAGGGGGCCTGAAATTCGAATCGGACACTCGAATTACTATCCCCGGGGGAGTAAAGGTAATTCCATCCTATGTAGCCCTTGAGCCCCGTGCCGGCCGTCCAGCGTCCCTTCCTCTTTGCCTGACGATCATCAATGATCAGGCCGGGGAGTTTCTTGGGATCGACGCCTATGGCTGGCTCCTTTGCCACAGGGATGGGAGGTACTTTTTCCGGTAAGACGATTTCATCCTTCACGGTCTTGCGCCGGGCCAGGCCGGGCAGCTTTAACAACTCGTCGAGTTCTTTGAGGTGTGTTTCATAGACCGCGCGGGGATAGCAATCATGCAGGGCGCAGATGCTTGCGGCCTTGCCGACCACCTCGCCCATCATGCCGCAAGTCTTCATGACTCTGACCGTTCCCAGCGCCTCATGTGTCACGCTGATGCAGCGCCCGGCCATGAAAAGGTTCTCGATATTGCGCGAGTAAAAACACCGATAAGGAACGGGATAACCGTAGGCTCGATCTACTCGGCGATCGTGCTTTGCTATCGAGATGAAGGGATTGTCTGGATATTTCTTTGCGTATTGTTTTTTCGGATAGTGCAGGTCGATCGACCAGGTGCTCGGTACGCTGCCGTCCGGGAATTGCCTCCTGGTAACGATGTCGTCCTGGGACAGCACCACGTCCCCCAACAGTCGTCGTGATTCACGGGGGCCGCCAATGTAGGCTATCCAGGTCAGGTAGGCGTTCTTGTGCTTGGCCGCTCCGTCGCGATTCTTCATGGCGTTGAACGATCCGTAGACCGCTCGCAGATTCCAGTCGCGAATCTCTTCCGCCCCTTTGATTGGATCTTTATCGAATCCGCTCTCCCAGAACCACTGCCCGTGATGGGCACGCGGATAAGGAAAATCCTTCATGTATAAATTGAGAGCCCAGGGCGTGTCCGGGAAAGCGACTTCCTCTTCCGCCTCGCCCCAGGCCCACATGTTGCTCATGCCCATCCGGCCTTTCGGTGTCATCTCCCAATCCGCGCCGGCCAGAAAGCCGATCGTCCCGTGCCCCGTGCAGTCGACATAGTTCCGCCCGATGAACTTCTTGTGCTCGCTGGTGCGAGTATCGAACGCGTAGACCCCAGTGACCCTGTTGCTGTTGGTATCGACTTTGAACGCGTGATGGTTCAGGAACAGGTCGATGTTCTTCTCGGCGCGGACAATCGATTCTTTCTTAGCGTCACCGAACTCTTTGTACGTGCCCGGCGATTTCCTCGCCCGGTCACAGAACTCGCCAATAATCTCACCGATGCGCGGATACCGGCCCCGCCGGATGAGGCCCTGCGACCACACACGTACCTCGCTCGAGCCATTGCCGCCCAGCACGCCGCGATTCTGAATCAGTGCCACCTTGCATCCCATGCGAGCCGCTGAAAGGGCGGCCCCTATGCCGGAATAGCCGCCTCCGATGACCACCAGGTCGTAACCGGATTTCTCAGCAGGTTGGGCCGAAAGCCCGAGCAGCTTTCTCCGCCATGCCGGGAGAATGGTTGAATCATTTGGGGGCGTGTCGCCCGCCTTCGAAAAGAAAATCGCGTCGCAGCGGCCATCAAAGCCGGTGAGGTCATGCAGAGCGAGGGTTGCCTTCTTTTCTGTAATAGGAACGGTACCGCCACCCTGCCAGAACCATTTGGCGCCTTTCGTTCCGAATGTCTCTTCAAGGGGCTGACCGTTTACCAGGATCTGAAAACTCCCGGGCTGGCCCGGCATATTCCAGCGTGCGACCCAGTCAAGGGCGCGGACAAATACTCGATACTCACCGGTCTCAGGAAACTCGACTTCGGCCGTCGCATCTTTGACCGGACGTCCCAACCCGTGCGCGAGCAGATAAGGCGATCCCATGATCTCGATGAACTGCGTATCGAGCTTCCAGCCGCCGCGGTTGGCGAAGCTTTCGGCTTCGACGAGGAGCTCCTGGGCGTGGAGGAACGAGATGGAAGAATGGATAAGGAGAGAGCAGAGGACAGTTTTCATGATGATCTTGATAGTCATTGGATTCTCTTGAACGAGGTGCCGGAGTTGGGGGTAACGTCTTCATTCAGGCGGGTAATACCCGGGCTGATGGCTACTCCACAAGAACCCGGCTAAAGCCGTTACCCCAACCCCGGCAGTCGTTACTCCAACTCCCGCAGTCTCCGGCAGTCGTTACTCCGGCTTCCCACATTACCAATCGCCCACCGCGCCGTCAGTGTAGAATGAGCGTTGCAGGATCTCCTGCTCGAACGGATGCTTCCGAACTTCATCCTCATCGATTTCGATGCCGAGGCCGGGCTTCTGATTCGGGCGCACAATGCGGCCCACTTTCTCAACGGTGAACCCTTCGCTGACGACGTCCTTGCGCCAGGGCACATCTTCGTGCACCGATTCGCAGATGATGTAGGACGGCGTGGCGAATCCGAACTCGAGTGACGCTGCCGTACTGACCGGCCCCTGCGGATTGTGTGGTGCCATGGCCAGCCGATACGCCTCGGCCATGGCAGCGATGCGACGGGCTTCGCTGATGCCTCCGCAGTGGGTGAGGTCGGGCTGGATGACGCTGCACGCGTGCCTCTCGACGAGTTCCTTGAACGCATGCTGGCTGACGAGACGCTCGCCTGTTGCGATGGGCGTCGAGACAGCGCGCTGGATCCGTGCGATGTCTTCCATGCTTTCCGGCCAGCAGGGCTCTTCAAAAAAGTAAAGGCCATACGGCTCGAGCGCGGTGGCGAATCGCAGCCCCATGGCGGGGGATGGGCGGGCGTGGCAATCAACCATAATGTCGATGTCCTCACCGACCGCGTCGCGCATGGCAATGACGCAAGCTTCCGCATAACGGACGGGCCGGAGTCCCTCGATGGGCATGGTTTCCGGTACCGCCATGGATTTGAAAGCGGTGAAGCCCTCTTCGACCATTCCCTGCGCCATTTCGGCGAAGCGTTCCGCATCGGCTGGTGAGGTCTCGTAGAAATCTTCCATCTTGCCGCCGCCCAAGTGACAGTAGGTTCGTACGTAATCTCTGACTGGGCCGCCGAGAAGTTTGTGTACCGGCACGCCGTGAATCTTGCCCACGATGTCCCAGAGCGCGATGTCGATGCCGCTGATGGCTGTGCTGCGCACCACACCGTTGCCGTGCCAGAAATGCTGCCGATACATCATCTGCCAGAGGTATTCGATACGGGTCGGATCTTCGCCTATCAGCAATTGGGAGATATCTTCAACCGCGCCCACCACGCTCCGTGTATGCCATTCGAGCGTGGCCTCGCCCCAACCGAACAGCCCGGGCTCATCGGTCAGAACCTTCACGAAAATCCAGTTCCGCATTCGTGCGTGACAGACGAGCGTTTCGATGGCGGTAATTTTCACTGTCGTTTTATCCTTTCCTTCAATGATGATAAAAGGTACGGAATCAGGATTCAGCCAATATACATAATTCAGGAGTAAACCGACGAATGATTGCACAAACCGAGTTCGCACGAAGATTCGTAACCGCCGGCTGCTTCCTCACAACCGCGATGTTTTCCATTGGCCTTTCCATTTCGGCCGAGCTGGAGCCGACCAGAGAGTTCCTCCTTTTCGAAAACGGCGAACTGATCAAGGAGAGCACCGGCCGGCTTAGCAGCATCTTCAGCCGAAAAGCAAAACTCCGGCTGGCCATCGAGCGCATGGAAACGCTGATCGAGCAATACCCTGACAGCCCCCATCGCAGTGAGGCCGCCTATCTCATTGCGGAGTCATACAACTCGCTCCGGGAGTACAAGACGGCGGCAGAGAATTTTTTGCAGTGCTATGAATTCGACAAAGAGACCGACCGCGATGCGCTTTACAGGGCCGCCGAGATCACGGACAAGAAACTGAAGAACCAGTCCAAGGCTTACGAACTCTACGAACGGGTGGTAAAACACAGCCCGCACGAAAAAGACAGGGCGAAGGCATCCAAGCGGATGGACAAGCTGTTGGAATCGGGCTTCGGCAGCAAACCTGCGCCAAAGGAAAAGAAAACGGAAGAGTAGAAACGTCCGAAAGGACAGACAGGCGGCTCGATTCTCAATCGGCCTCCCGCATTCTGGCCTCCCTTCTAGCCAGTTCAAACAACTGCATTTCAGGTTCTGAGACACTCAAATGAACACTGAATCACTTTTCATTAATGATGTTCACCCTCGCCTCTTCTTTTCACCGGAAGACGTCCCTTCACTGCGGGACAAGGCCAAGCACGGTATCGCAAGCGAGATCCTCCGCGAGATGCAGGAGCGGTGCGAGCGATATTGTGACCCGTCCTCGCCACAATACGTAGACCCCTCGCTTGGGCCGAAGGGCATTCTCGATGGGTTCGGCAGTGGGCAGCCCAGCAATGGGTCGGATGCGCTGCATTGCCTGACGTTCGCCTATCTGTTCGAGCCTGAAACGCGCTGGCTAAAAAAGGCCGAAGATATCCTTCGCGGCATGCTCGATGGGCCTTTTTCCGATATCCCGAACCCGGACGGCTGGGGCGTCTGTTACGCCACCATTGCCAACCAAGTGACCTTTGCCTTCGACATACTCCATAACGAGCTGGATGATGAACTGAGGACGCGGCTCTACGATTTTCTGCGCGTTGGTGTGGTCGAGCGAATTCAGAAAAAGAATCTCCGCAATCCGGCCGCGAGGAAGTTTCACCTGGGCGTCAATACGTGGCTGCGGCTGTTCGAGAAGTATGTCGTCGCCCTGGGCGCGACTTATCGTGCAGGCGAAGACGGGGCCGCGGTATTTGAAGCCGAAAAACTGTTGCGGCAGTCTTTCCATCACGGAATGGACGAAGGGTCGGCCATCCATGAAGGCTATTCGTATGGTTGGCGGGACGCCGAATGGATGTCGTTTTCGGCAGAGGTACTCCTTCGAATGGGCGCGGCGAATCTGTGGAATGACGAGCCCCGCTTTGCCAACCTTGGGAGGCAGTGGCTCTACGTCATCCCACCGGGCCGGCGCGGCATCAACAGCTATGCGGACATGCAACGCCACAAGGGAGGGCGGCCGCCTCTTGGAATGCTTCTCGCCGCCCGGCGGCTGGGCGATCCCGCTCTGTGGTGGGGCTGGGACCAGCTTGGCGGGCGCGGCTCGCTGGAGGGCCATAATGAACCGCTCCCGAAACGGATTACTTGGAACTCAGGTCTCGTCGCTCTCTGGGAAGATGATGACGCTGAAGTCAAATCTCCTGGGGACACAGGTTATTCCCTCGATCGTCATTCGGGCCGGGTCGGCTTATCGGTCATGCGAAGCGGATGGGAAGATGATGACCTGTATTTCAGCCTGATGTCGTCTGGCCGCGCCCCTGGATGCCTGATTCACCAGCACGCGGATTCCGGGCACTTCTCACTTTTCGCGCTCGGCGAGGCATTCAGCATTGAAACCGGGTACGCGGACATCAAGGCCATGTATCACAGCGTAATGATGCCGGACTCCGCCGAGCCACCGGGCACGCCGGAAGGTTTTGACCAGATGTTTTTCGGTGGCAGAACGGAGGCCTTCGCATCTGCACCGAATGCGGCCTATGCCTGCGCGGAAACCACGAGCCAGTGGCGCAGCCAGTGGGCTTATCGCCATGGGCTGGTAATACGTGCGGAGGGAGCTGAGCCTTACGCACTTCTTCTCGACAATATGAATCACGGCCCCGAGTTCCGGAACTACCTCTGGCTCATGAACTCTGAAAACGGGAACAGGATCGAGATCGACCCGGAGAAAGAGCGTGCCACGGTTCTGGGTAAAAAGCACCGCTGCGAAATCGCCTGGAACTATCCCGCCGATTACGAATACCCCGAGCCCCACCGGTTGGAACTGGACAGCGACGAGATCGATTCCCTTTGCTGGCTGGCTCTCGATCACAAGCAGGTGATGGAAGCCCCACCGGAACACCCAATCTCCCGTGGCGCCACCGGCCTTGGATACCGCCCGCGCCTCAAAGCCAACCTTTGGGGATACAACGGTCAGTTGCTGTCAGCGCTCCTGCCGAGACGAGCCGACCAGGGGGCTGTCGAGGTCGAGCGTCTGCGCGCGCCCGACCAGATTGGAATGACCCTGAGGCACGGCGAAGTCACCGACACGGTCATAGCCAGCCCGCACCAGGGAAACATTGACCTGGCGGATATCGAAGGCGAAGCGAGGATCGTTGTCGTCCGTAGAGATAACGCAGGAGAAGTAATCTGGTGGTGCGCGGTGGAGGCCTACGAGTTCAACATCGAAGGCAGGACAGTCATAGAAAGGGCTGGCGAAGCGGCCACCCTTCGTGAGACGGAATCGTAACTGGTTTCGCATCGATCAGAATCGACACTCCATTAATTTCAAACTTGAACGAGTTCACTATAATCCTCGGCATCCAGTCCCCAACGCTGACCCCGAGGTGATCGATGTACAATTATGAAGGCAGGCTCAACCGGCCTATCCTTGAGAAGGTGGCCGACTTTGAGCGGAACGGCAGACCCATCCACGTCGTCTTTGCCCAGCAGTTTGACCGCGGAACCGTCGAACGAATCTGCGATACAGCGGACCGCATTCGAGCCCTTTCACGTATCGAAAGACCACGGACCGAGCACAGTCACGCCGATTCCAGGCGCACTCACCGGCCCGGCCCCTTTCTCTCCGGTCTGCTGAGTAACAAGCGGGCCATGCTCTACTTCACCCAGGCATCTACCCGCACCTTCCTTTCTTTCCAGGCCGCATGCCAGATCCTCGGCATGACCTGGAACGACGTCCGTGACCCGGGGCTCTCCTCGGAAGTCAAGGGCGAGCATCCGATGGATTCGCTGCGGATGTTCAGCACTTACTTCGACATGGTCATCATCCGCAGCAAGCAGCCGGAGCTATCCGAGCGCAGCGCCTACCTGATGAATGAGCTGATGTCCCAGCGGCAGCGGCAGGTACCCATCATTAACGCGGGTTCAGGCGCGGACGAGCATCCTACTCAGGCACTGCTCGATATTTACACCCTCCGCCGCATCTTCAATTTCACTGACAGCCGGGGTGATTCCCCGGATGACACTCGTTTTATTCGCCTGCGCGACAAATACCGTCAGAACTCCGTCAACCTGGAGAAGGGGCTCGACGGCAAATCTATCGCGTTCGTTGGCGATATAGGACGCGGCCGCACCGTGCGTTCGCTTGCTCAGCTCTTGAGTCTGTATGACGACATTGAGCTGCATTTCATCGCGCCCAAACATCATGTGCTGCAGTTGCAGTCAGACCTGAGACGCTTCCTGGAGCAGCAGGGGATCAAAGTCTTCGAACACGATGACATGAACGAGATCATCGAAGATGTCGATGCCCTCTACATGACCCGCATTCAGCGTGAACACGACACCGGCGACGTCGCGCAATTCCTCAAGGACATCCCCATCGACCAGTTCCGCAATCGATACTGTCTTGACCTGGAAAAGGTGAGCCGCATGCGCGAATACGCGGCCATCCTTCATCCGTTCCCACGCTACGGCTGGACCAACGACAGCGTTCCGCCCGAGATCGAAATCCCTTTCGAAATCGATAACGACCCCAGGGCTCTTTATTTCGAGCAGGCAGAAAACGGCATGTGGTCCCGAGCGGCACTGATCTCGTTCCTCTTCAACGCGGACGTGGCCATTCAAGAAGAATACGAACGACTGTATCCACATACTCAGCAGACGTATAACCGGGCAGTGCTGGGGTAGAGGAAGAGCGGGAGGATGGGTGAGGGAGGATGATGGAGTAGTGGAGAAATGGAGTGTTGGATAATGCTGCAAACCTAAGGATGTTCGGCTCTGGGCTCTTAATCGTTATCTTAATCCTTCTCATGATCGAATTCTGACGTTACAGTCCCTCTAGAGCCCGATTTAGGCAATTCTGGTTAAGAGAGCTTACGATAGAGATTGAGAGTCCAGAGCCGGACATCCTCAAGTTCACAGCATTAGAGTTATGGAAAAGCAATGGCTTGCCCTGCCAATTCTTATCGCACTGTCCCTTAATTCCGCCGAACCTTCCGAATACATCTGGCTCGAGGCGGAGCATCTTCAAGGCATTCGTGGCTACTGCTGGCCCATGGGTGACGACAAGCGCAAGATGCGCGAGACGAACGGACACTGGGGGATCTCGGGACCAGGCTGGGCCGCGGAATGGAATCAGGGCGGCGAGAGCGGATTTCTCTCCATCGCCACGGGCGCTGCGGACGACAAAGCCGAGGCGAGCAAAGTGGTAGAGATCCCCGAGGAGGGCGAATACAGCGTCTGGGTGCGGTATGGGGACTGGCGTGAGAAACCTGAGCCTTTCGAAATAAGTATCCAGCATGGCAACGCTCCCGTCTGGACAGGCAAATATGGTGCTTCGCCGGTCATTGACGAAGACAACGTCATGAAGCTTTATTGGGGCTGGGCCTTTGTATGGGCGAAGCAGACGGCAAATCTGCAGAAGGGCGCGGCTACCCTCAAACTGATCTCCTCAAAGAAAGCCCCCGAGCCAAGGCAGGTGGACGTCATTGTTCTGACGACTGACAAAAATTACCGGCCGTTCATCAAGGAACATCCGAACAATGAAGCCTGGAAGATCCTCGATTCCTACCGACCGGGTATTCCCGATCTGAAACCGCTGGCAAAGAAGCGGCCTGACTTCTCTCTGCCATCCGGATGGAAGATTCGCTCGTTCAAAGATCGCGGATTCCTCTACCTGTGGAACGTCGGCTGGCCGAAGCCCGAGGATTCCTGGTTAGGCGACGATCCCGCGATCAAGATTCCCTATCGAATCGGTGACGCGGAAGCTCTGAAAGAATTCGAAGAGAAATACAGAGGCAGAGAATCCGAAATTCCGATCTTTTCAGATAAAAGGATCACTCCTCTTTTTCATGGAGTCGGCCCAATCATTTTCGGGACTGACCCCGAGACCGGCGAGGTCAACGATGGAGGAAAGCGATTCGCCAGATGGCTCGATGAACATCCGGAACGGCAATGGGGCGGCATGATGAATTACGCCGGGCCAAAGCCCATCGGCCCGAAAGGGCAGGAGTTGTTCAAAAAATATCGCGACCGCTATGTCGGCTCTATTGCCGGCGAAAGCCTTGGTTACTTTTATCCCAAAGCGAAACAGATGCAGGAGCTGACGGCGCTCGCGGAAACTCGCCGGCAACTGGTCCGCGCATTCACTCCTTACACGCTACAGCTCAACAGGGAAAAGTATGAGAAAGTCTTCGGCCGCTCCCTCGATGCCAATCCTTATGAAGACGTCATCTCCTGCCTTTCGGTTGGCAACATCACCTTCGCTCCGCTTCTGAACGACTGGGGCTGCCGCACGCTCGGCTATGAATCGTTTGCCGCGTGCTCTTCCGTGCTTGGGATGCGGTGGGCCTTCATGCGCGGTATCGGCAGGCAGGGGCGCAAAATGACCGCGACCTACCGGAGCTGCAACTTCGGCGATTCGGCGACCATGTTTACCGTCGTCAGCAGCTATACGCAGCCGAAGAACATCCTGGACAATTATTACAGCGTCTATTCCGGCGCGGGGATGACGTGGTACAAGTTTGATATCTGGTATCAATACATGGCGGGCTCATCGATGTTCTATCACGAGCAAGGCTTCGATAAATTCTGGAAGCCCGGCGGCACAAGCGCGGCCGGGAAGCGCGGCGTGCAGCTTTCGCCCAAGGGCAAGCTGGTCGACCGTTTTCTGCGGGTCACCGGGAGTGATTTCGACCGTGGCGCGCCTTACACACCGATTGCATTTCTGGTGGATTATGCGCACGGCTGGGAGCCGGCCGGATATTGGCCCAACGCTTTCAAAAACTGGCATCAGCATCAGAACAAGTGGCTGTTCGGCCTGCATGAAAAAATGCTCGAGCAATATTTCTGGACCGCCTATCACCCCATAGGGCCCGAGTCTCAAAAGCCCGTCACCGGCACAAACGAGGTCTACCTTGCGGGCGTCTATGGCGACATCTTCGACGTCATCTGCGCCTACCCCGATCCGAGTAAATGGTCGACCATTGATACCTATCCCGTGGTCATCGCCAACGGCGAGATTGAACTGACTCATGCAGAAGGACAACGGCTGAGACAATACATGGAGCAGGGAGGCACCCTGCTGGTCGCGGACGCGCATCTCGCTGGGCCGGGCCTGGCAATATTGGGGCTGCCGAAGACGGGCGCTGCTTCAGAAGCAGGGTCCTATTCGTGGATGGGTGGCGAGAAAAAGCAATCCTCCGCTTTGTTTCGCCTGCGCAGCATCAAGGGCGGTGAGCCATTGGCAAAGACCGCAGATGGCCAGACATTCTGTGCCATGTTCGACGTCGGCAAAGGCAGACTGATCTATCTCTCCGTGCCGTACGGTCTGACGATCGGCCGCCAGATTCATCCGGTCGTTCCGCAACTCATCGCGCATCTTTCACGGGGCCTGATGCCCATCGAAGTCAAGGGCGACGTCAACTGGCTCGTCAACCGCAATCGCCGCGGATGGATGGTGACGCTTCTGAATCCCGCGGGCCAGAGCAAACCACAGCAGGGCATCACTCCGACAGATTTTCGTCAGAACCGGCAGGTGCAGATCGTCTGTAACGTGCCCGTAAAATCGGCCGTAGATCGCCTCCTGCCCGATGACCGGCTCGAGCTGAAAGGTGGCACTATCGAGTGTGAGGTCGTCGCCGGCGGATTAAAAATCGTGGAGCTGTGGCCTGACGAGGTTGCTTCGACGAGATGACCGGCGCGGCGAGATGCTGTGAACTTGAGGCTGCCTGTCTGTGGGCTCTTAGTCTCTATCGGGTGAACGAAAATATGAGGGTCAGTAGGCTTTCCAACACGAGTTTCAACTCCGCAAACAGTTCGTGCTCCGGGGAGTTGTGCCTTTCATTGCGGCCACATAGTCGATGTTCTATATTCCCCGCGTTGAGGCGGCAGCAGAGGGGAAGTGGCTTGCTCAGGTTTTCATCCATCGACGGGAGAGTTTTCTATGATCCAGAAGATCCACAAGATCGCGATCATAACTGACGATATCGAGGGGGCAGTGCAGTTCTATACGCAGAAGCTGGGGTTGACTGTGGTGGAACGCTTCGAAAACGAGGACGACGAAGACTACGTCTTTCTCGACGCCGGCGGCATCCTGCTGGAGTTGATGCCGCAGAAGACCATGGGGCAGGAACCCGGCTTTCACCACATCTCCTTCGAAGTCGACAGCGTCGAGGACGGCGTGCAAGAGCTAAAGGACAAAGGGGTCACGATCACCAAGGAACCCTTCGATGTAGGAGGCGGCACGGGTATCGCTCTGAGTTTTTTCGCTGGACCCAACCAGATGAACCTACAGCTTTTTCATCGCGAGAAATGAGGTCGCCATGCGCATAGCACGAGCTAACCGCGAGGACATGAGAGAGATTTCCGGCGTCCACGGCGGCGCTGGTACAATCCTGTTCAACAGTCTGTGGGACCACCGACTTCGAAACGCCCTTTGCCTTCGTCCACTGCGCAGTCCTCTTGCCGGGTGGGGGGATCGGCTACCACCGCCACGACGACAGCGAGGAAATTTTCATCACAGCCGACAACGCCTCTCAATTCACCCACAACGGGCGGACTGCGATAGTCGAGGGCGGGGCGGCGGTCCCTTTGCGTTCGGGTGAGATCCACGCCATCTACAACCACACCGACAAGGAGACGCGCTGGTTCAACGTCCACTGCGCGGTGCCCGGGGGCGTACCCAAGTCGACCGATCTGGGCGACGATCGGGCTAACGCCGAGCTGGAGTCGACCGATCGCCTGCCGGTGGGGCGGCTGGACCGTCAGGCTCTGAAATACGCCCAGGTCCATGGGGGCAAGGGCGAGGTCGGTGGTCGCTTGATCTGGCAGCCGGAGGATTTCCGCAGCAACTTTTACTGTTTGGCCCACTGTCTACTGCTCCCGGATACCTCAATTGGTTATCACCGCCACGAGGGCGTCGAGGAGTGCTATATCATCATCGAGGGCAGCGGGCGGATGACGGTGGACGATGAGACCGGGGAAGTCCAGCAATGGGATGCCATTCCCACCAAGTTGGGGGGCAGCCACGGGCTCTACAACCACACGCAAGAAGATCTCGAATTGCTGGTCGTCGCCGTCTGTGCCCAGAAGGGGCAATTTGACTCGACGGACCTCAGCGACGACTTAAGCCAACGCTGAATACACAATAGAAAGGACCACTATGGCATCGGTGAAAATTACCTTTATCGGCCATGCCTCTTTCCGCTTTGAGTCGGACAAGGGCTCGGTTACCTACTTCGACGCCTGGTTCGACGAAAACCCAACCGCCAAGATGAAGCTCGGCCAGGTCAATAAGGCCGACATCGTCATCGCCAGTCACGGTCACACCGACCACATCGGCGACTCCTACGAAATCTGCAAGCGCACCAAGGCCAAGTTCGTCGGCAACTATGAGCTCTGCGTGGTCGCCGAGGAGGCACACGGGCTCAAGTTGGGCTCGCGCGCGCTGCCGATGAACCCCGGCGGCACGACCAAAGTAAAGGACGCCGAGATCACGATGGTGCAAGGCCACCACTCGCAGTCGCTGTCGGCCCACGTGATTGGGGCCGAGTTACCCGCGGGCCTGCTCTTCCACCCCGACAGCGCGGTCAATGGATTTGTCGTCTCCTATAGCAACGGCATCACCATTTACGACACCGCCGATACCTGCCTCTTCAGCGACATGCAGTTGATCGGCCAGATGTACGGGCCGCAAGTGGTGATTATGCCGGTGGGCGGGCAGTATACTATGGGCATTCGCGAGGCGGCGCGAGCGGCGAGTCTGATCCGTCCCGATATCGTGATTCCCTGCCACTACGGGCAGATTATGGGGCAGCCGGCGGATATCGGCGAGCTGAAGAAGGCGGTGAAGTTTCTGTCGCCCAATACCAAGGTGGTAGACCTGAAGGTCGGGCAGACGTTAACTTATACAGCGAGTAGCCATAAGGTGGGGCGTTAGTTACAGAGCTACGGTTTTTCCGGGACTGGCGCCCGGAAAGGGCGCCCCCCGTCACGTCAGCTTGACCCAGTTGTCTTCCGATATCAGCGTCGCTTCGTACACCTTCATCAAATCCAACGCGAACTCGAGGGAGCCTTCGGTCGGTTGCTCGCCGCTCATGACACAGTCGAAGAAGCATTTCAACTCGTTATAGAAGCCCTGGGTGAAGAGCATTTTGGTCTCCAACGAGGCGAGACAATTCTGCGGTTCCCATACCGTCGCTCCACTGTCCAGGCCTTCAGGCGCGAAGGTCGTGCCGGCGCCATAGCTGAAGGAAATGCCCTTCTTAAATGTCACCCGCTTGCTGTTGTCGATGGCCACCCGGCAGCCGTTTCCAAAGAACTCGAAACGTTCGATCGGCTGTGACATGGGTGAGTCTGAGACGTGAAGGTTCCCGACAGCACCCGACTCGTACGTGAAGAGACAGACTGCCCCGCCGTGTTTAGACCGGTGAGTCATGACGGCTTCGACCTGGCCCCCAATCGCCAGCATGAGCGACAGCGGGTGGCAGGCTCCCCCCGCCCAGCCGTTCATCTGTCGCTCGCGAAGTACCTCTTCGCCGTTTTCCGGGATGTTCAGACCGAATTCGCCAAGGATCGATTTCAGCGGAAGGCATTCTTCATGTGAGAGGATCTCCATGACCTTTCGGGTCGCCGGCATAAAAACCTTCTTAAACCCGACCATCACCACCCGGTCCTTGCGGTGCCGGATCATCTCTTCGACCTCGAATGCCCGCATCGCAGGGGGCTTTTCCATCCACACGTTAAGGCCGGCGTCGAGCGCCTCGCAGGTCAGCTCCGGATGAAGCTGAGGCGACACACATATCATGACCGCGTCCAGTTCTTCATGGCTGAACAGCTCCTGTGTATCGCCGTAGCTCTTCGCGCCATACTGTTCGGCCGTCTTGTCTGCTAACTCGGTGTTGATGTCGCAGACAGCGCGCAGTTTTACCGGCAGGAAATTAAGAGCAGGCAGAAGATTCCTGTACGCGTGTGACCCGGCGCCGATGAGAGCGATATTCAGTTTCTTTTCAAATTCTCTCTGATAGCTCATTCTCTTTTACTCCCGACGGTATTGGCCGGTCATTGAGGTTCTCTTAGTCCAACATGTAACATGTAACAATAGTTCACTCATTGGATCGTTACTAATGCGTTCCACCACATGAGAGGAGTTCTGCAACTGGAGCCTCATTCCTGTAAGTGTATGACGATGAAATCAACAGATCATGAAAGGCAGGCACCTGTCACTCCGCAATCCGCCCGCCTGCGGAATCAGTTTTCCGTTGAGGCATTCGGCGGAGGAATCCTCAAGCTCGCTGATATCGATGGTGATGGAGAGCCGGAACTGCTGATACTCCAGAGCGCGGGCCAGTTGCGATGCGCATTCTATACCGCGCCACGGCTCGGACTCGATGAATGTGACAGGGCCCTCTATTGCCTGACCGCAGTCCGGCTCGACGGCACCGTGCTCTGGCAGGACGGTACGCCATACGACAGACCTGGTATTCCCTTCTCCTCACACGGCGGCTCCCAGATGGTTGCAGTGGACGACATTGATGGGGACGGTCAGACGGAGGTCCTGATCATTCGCAATGAACACCTGGTGATACTGGAGGGGCGGACGGGAAAAGAACAAGCTTCGGTGGCACTGCCGGCCGACAATTACGCCACGATTAACACCGCTCAGTTTGGGCCACCGGAGAAGGGCAGGCAGATTCTCGTTAAGGTCAACGACCAGGCATATGAGCCATGGGAGTACTCCAATCCTACTATCGTCTATAACGCTGACCTTTCGGTCTATCGAGAGCCTTTCGGGATACGTGGGGCTGGCCACAACATGATCGCCCGTGATTTCAACGGCGACGGCCGGGATGAGCTCCTGATCGGATACAGTCTGCTCGACCACGAGCTCAATGAGATTTGGTCCATCGATTTCGGGCCCGACTTCGACTACGTGAAGGAGCATGCGGACGAGATCGCGCTGGCTGAGGTTAATGACGATGGCGAAATGGAGATTCGATACTCAGGCTCGAAAGACTTCGTCGCCTCTGATCTCCAGGGCAACTTGCTCTGGTCCACCGAAGCCGGTCACAGCCAGAACTCTGTCCAGGGGCCATGGGGGCCCGGGGGCGAGGTCCGCATCATCATGAACGAAAAGAACCAGGGCCTCAATGGCATCAGCACAACCGGGGAACATCTCTGGAACCGCACCGACATCAATGGTTATGCACGCCGCGATGTTTGCTGGGCCCGAGGAGACGGTCAGACGCATTGGGTCATATTTCAGGCCCAACGCAAACCCACCCTGGATCTGCCATACGAATCGGACCCCGCGTGGAGTCGTGACCTTTGGCCTCGTCTGATGGATGGTGACGGCCAGCTCTATGACGTCTTTCCCTGGGATGAGAGCTACACCCTTCCGCAAGGCACGATTCGCTGCCACCGCAGCTACGATGCCGGTTATGTTTACCAGACCATCGTCGCCGACCTCGACGGCGATGGCCTGGATGAGGTGCTGGTCATCAGCCGACAGTGGGTCTGGATTTTTGAGTCGCCGGAGGCAGGCGAATGAACGTGCTGGTACTGATGTGCGACCAGTTGCGGTACGATGCCCTGGGGTGCCACGGCAACCCCTGTGTTCACACTCCAAACATCGACCGCCTGGCTGCACACTCGGTTCGATTCACCCGGGCCTCCTGCAGCTCGCCCGTCTGCGGACCTACTCGCCATAGTCTGGCTACGGGCCTGTACCCTTACCAGCACGGTGTTATCAATAATGTAGTCCTGCCCCTGGAAGGCATGCACACCATCGCCCATCACCTGCGCAGACATGAGTTCCGCACCGCTTGCTTCGGCCACATGCATTGGCAGCGAATCGAAACGAATGACGGCCGCGAGCATGCCTTTCCGGATCATGGATACGAGCATTACGACGCCATCGTTCATGACACATCCTCTCTCACCGGTAGTCAGAAGAGCCGCAGGGCCTGGGAAAGTATCGGGAGCACGATGCAGGCCACTGCCGGGCCTTCCGTCGTCAATGAGGAAGATTCCTATTCCAAACAGGTTGCCGACGCGTCCATTGCACGCCTGTGTGAATGGGCGAAGAAGGGGGAATCATTCCTCAGTTGGACCAGCTTCAACGATCCCCACCCGCCCTTCTTCCCGCCGGCTGAGCTCTATGCCAAATACGCCGCCATGGACCTTCCGCCTCCGGTAAACCGCCCACCGGACGCCCGGCCCTCCCACGAAGAAACCAGCGACCGGGTTGCCTGGTCGATGATGACGGAGCTGGATCACCGCGTGATGAAGTCTGGTTACTACGGACTGGTGGAACTTGCCGACCGGCAATTGGGCCGGGTGCTGGACGTGCTGGACGAACTGGACCTGTCGCAGAACACCATCATCTTCTTTACCGCAGACCACGGCGAAATGATGGGCGACTTCGGCCGTTACATGAAGTCAGTCATGTGGGAGCAGTCCGTCCACATCCCCTTCTTCCTCTGCCATCCAGATATCGAGCCAGGCCAGCGAGATGAACTGGTGGAACACGTGGACCTTTTCCCCACGGTTTGTGAACTTCTGGATTTACCCGTTCCGGATCAAGTGCAGGGACGGTCCCTCGCTCCTCTGCTGGAAAGCACGGAGACTCCATCCGACTGGCGGCAATACGCCCTTTCTCAACTCGAGGACGATCTCATGGTACGCACGGACCGCTGGAAACTGATTTACAGGAACGGCGAGCCGCGCCATCTATTCGATCTTGAAAGCGATCCCGATGAGTTTTACGACTGCCTGGCGGAGCAACACGACGTGGCCGCAGAACTGGAGTCGGTCTGGCAGGCTGACCATCCTGACCTCTTCGCCGCCAACGAGCGCATTCGGGCTAGCGGCCGAGTACGTAAGAAGAAACGAAAGCCAGCGATTACCTTTGCAGAGACGCCCTGAACTTGTTTCGGGCGGGATGAGCTCTGCCACAATAGAGGAGCAAGACAATCCATGAAACACCATTTCGATATCAGCGATTACGGGGCCTGCCCGGACGGCATGACGATGAACACCGCGGCCATTCAGCAGGCCATCGACGCTTGTCATGAGGCCGGTGGCGGGAAGATCCTGTGCGGGCCCGGCAGGTTCCTCACCGGTTCGCTGGAACTGAAGAGCAACGTGGAGCTGCACCTCATGGCCGGGTGCACGCTCCTTGGCAGCGAAGAGGTAGACGACTACGTGGATTTCGTGGCGGACGGTTTCCGCGGTGATGTTGCGCCGGAACGAAACACCAAGAGCCTTATCCGCGCGGTCGAAGCCCGGAATATTGCCATAACCGGGGACGGCACCATCGATGGCTCAGGGCTTGCGTTCTACGACACAGAGAACCTTACCAGCCGCTTTTTCAGCAAACCGCCCACTCCGCGACCGAGAATGGTGATGCTCTATGAGTGCCGCGAAGTGCGGTTCGAGGACGCGTCATTCATCGATTCGCCCTGCTGGACGTTCTGGCTGATGAAGTGCGAGCGCATCAACATCCGGGGCGTGAAGGTGATCGGCGACCAGAGGATGATAAACAATGACGGCATTGACCTGGACTGCTGCCGGGATGTGACCGTAAGCGATTGCATCATCCGCACCGGCGACGATTGCCTGGTTCTTCGGGCGATCCGGCAGATGTTCGATGACCCCGTTCCCTGCGAGAACGTCACCATCACCAACTGCGTTCTCGACAGTTGGTGCCAGGGCATTCGGGTAGGCTGCCCCGGTGATGGAGTCATCCGGAACGCCACCTTCAGCAACCTGGTCATTCACAGCAGGCATCACGGGATTACATTCGAGTACCCCAAACGCTATCTGCCCGCGGACGGCCGCGCGACCGCGGACATCCACGACATCCTGTTCTCGAACGTCACCATTGAGAGCGCCAACCTGCCGATACGGGTGGTAGTGGAGGAAGGTATCGAATTGCAAAGGCTGTCGGATCTGAGTTTCAGCAACATCCGGATGCGCAGCGGCGGACCATGCACAATCACCGGCAGCCCGCAGACCATCATTCGAGATGTGAGATTCAGCAACGTGAGCATCAAGACTTCGGGCGAAGACTCCATCGTCTGCCGGCATTGCGAAGGAGTGAAGTTCACGGATGTCGAACTGTCGAACCAATCGGACGGCGTCGGCACACGAGAGGATGAGACTTCATGACGAACTGTGCCGGCTTGGTCTCCCAAGGCCGCCTCGGGCATGATTGACGAACTCTCCTGGCTTGCTGAAAGGCATATACCCCATGGCGCATGAATGGCGTGAACAACAGGGCAAAGAGGCATTGGCAGAGGTCGATGCCTTCATTGCCGAGAATCCCGACTACACCCGGCAGGGAGTAGATCAGCCCGGTCAGGGCGTAACCAACTGGGTGGTGTTCGCTCGCCGCGATGGCGAGACCGTGGCCTTCAAGGTCTTCTGCGATACGGAGCGGAAGGAGCGCGAGGGCTTCGCATTCAAGCACTGGGGGCCATCCGGGCTCGTTCCAAGACTGATATACGACGCAGGCCCGAGGATGATCGTGATGTCCTACCTGCCGGGCACGTATCTCCCCAGCTCACGCGAAGTGGACGGAGAGGGCCCGTGGCGCCGGGCCTGCCGGGAAGTCGGCCACGCAATTGGCTCGCTCACCCGGATAACTCTGGGCGCGGCAGATCGAGCTGATTTCGAGTCGCGCTACTATGACGGGCTCGGACCGTTGGAAGCGTACCTGGGACGCATCATCGAGTTGGGTCGAAGCGTGCAGGCCCGGGATCCGGACTTCAGCGATCACTTCTGGAAGGAGAACCTCGACTTCATCGAAAGTCAGTTGGAGGCCATCTTCTCGCAGCCTCGAGTTCTTTATCACCAGGACATTGGGAACCTTCACGTCAAGCAGGGACGTTTCATTGGTTTCTTTGATCTGGAGATGTGTCGGGTCGGCTGCGCGTCCATGCAACTGGCCTCCGCTAGCGGCATGTTGCACGGCGACCAGGGAGGTTGGCAGCTTTTCCGTGAAGGCTGGCAGGCCGCGACCGGCAGCCAGCTCAGTCTCGATGACAGAAAAGCCGCGGCCGCGGCCAACCACGCGCTGCACTGGCGCGAAATCACCCGATACCTGAGCTACGACGGCACGCCCGGCACTGGATTCCACTGGGCCAGTCCGGCCGATCCGGCGAGATACCGCGAGGGCATAGAGACGGTGCAAAGAATGCTCGAAGTGGAGTAACGATGGAGTACGGATGCACTGTTGCATTTCACTGCCCCATATGGCATAGCCCGTCCAGGAAGTGTTGACTAATGCTAATACCTGTCAGGCTTTTGAAATGAAAAGAGTCTTTACCGCCCTTACGTGCTGCGCGCTCATGTTCCCATCGGGGTGCGAAGTGAATCTTGCGGATTCGACAGATCAAGTACCCGGATCTGAAACAACCAGCGTCGGCCGCCCATCGTCAGTCGCAACCGAGCCCAGAAGTGTCGTGCTTGCTGTGAAGCCAAAACTTGTTGCATGTATTTTTTCTACATCAGGTCTCTTGCCGGCTGTCACGCCGGCCGAGATGCTTTACATTTCTCGTGATAGAACGCGGATAGGGTTCTTACACGTTACACATATTGGCCCTGGAATAGCCAGAGGCGAATATCAGCTTTTTGATGCAAGACAGTCTGTAGAATCAGACGATGTAGTTACTCGGTGAAGGCAACATGCTCCGAGTCCAGACAGAATCTTCAACAAAGAAGAACCCGCTGCGCGTTTCATCCGCTCAGATATCTCAGACGTCGAGCTGCCGATCGGGCACTTCGCTGCCGTCGCTTCATTCTATGCCATCATCCACATACCTCTCAGCGAACACCGCGAACTGTTAACGCGGATAGCACGCTGGCTGCGACCTGGTGGTTATCTGCTGGCCATCTTTGGGCACGAGGCCTGGACAGGGACAGACGAAAGTTACCTCGGCGTAGAAGGCGGCAAAATGTGCTGGAGCCACGCGGACGAAACGACCTACCTTCAGTGGATATCCGAATCAGGCATCCAGGTTCACTGGAATCGTTTCATCCCTGAGGGGGAGAGCGGCCACACGCTGGTATTTGGTCAGAAGCCACCAGTGGATAAGTCTGTTCCCCTATGCGTCGACAAAGAAACTGCTCGTTGGAGTTTTCAGTGTGACGAGAAGTGATCCGGGGCTGGTGGACAGGCGCCGGAGCAGTGAACTTACTTTTTCCTCCGTATCATGGCTCTGCAGGCGAAGATCAGAATCGGTACCTGCGGAACTCTCTTCGTTCGAGACTTTTTCAGAGGAGGGTTTTTCCGCGCTGATGATCCCGGGGCCGGTATCGATGTCCTTCACTTCCTTTGGTTTGCTTACTTCAAAGTCAGGAAGCCTGACTTCCCGTACGGTCAGATCCGGTTGAGCAGGAGTCAAAGTGGGAGCGACCTTCGGTCTTCCGTTGCCGATTCTCGGCAGGGAGAATGAATGCGAGCTACGAACCGGAATGGCAGTTGGCCGCACTTGTGCTCTGGAGTTTGCGCTTGACGCCGAGACAGGTGCAGGCCGGACCTTGGATGCCGGTGGTGGATCACTTTCGGCGGCACGGGGCAGGTTCCGGATGTTCTCAGGAATCGTGCCGTCCGCGGCGACCAACTGATTATCGATCACGATGGCCGCGCCGCCGGTAGCCGCGGATTGTATGCGGGTCTCGACGGAACGAGACGAAGATTGATTTCTGGATGTGTGGCCATCCAGGCCTGCTGGCTGGCCGACCGATGACGTTACTGGGAACATCGGGACACCTACTCACCGTCTGGGAACGATATCGTACTGGGATGATGTCCGGAGACTTTCTCGGCCTCAGTTGAACCGGCGGCTTGAACAGGTTGGGAATACCGTCCGGTTTCAGGCAGAAAAAAACCTATTGATTATCGGAAGATCTGGAAAAACTTTAGCGTTTTTCTTCTTTTTTCTGTTGAGGCCACTGACATACGAGCTGTGAGGAAGATGAAACCGTCCTCTGTACCGATGATTTCCCAAGCCTGGTCAGTCGTTGCACAATACGATTCGAAGTCTGTCCATGTTTAGTGGCCATGCTTCAGAATAGGGCTCTCTTCTTAGAATCAGTATCGGCCTCTACTGCCCAGGGCAATTTGGTTTGTCGCGCTCCATCTCGCACATCCTGTCCCTCTTGATTCTCTCGACAGCCTTTCTGCCGGGGCCTGTCCATGCGGCTCCGTCGATTGTTTTCGTCTCCTCCCAATTCATCTATCTTGACGAATACGACGTCTCAGCCGACCTGCGGCAAGCCGGCTTCGAGGTCGGTACCCTGCACTGGAAAGCGATAACGGCTGACAGTCTGAAGCCTTTCAACGTGGTCGTTCTGACTGACATTCCCGGTGCCGACGAAAAGGGACGACTTCCTGCAAAGATCACGGAGGCATGCGAGGCGCTTCATGCTTATTGTCGGGCGGGCGGCGGCATTCTGGCATCCATGGGAATGGGCGGATGGGACAAAGGGCGCGTGGCTGCGAACATCTTTCTGAAGTCCTGGGACGCGGAACTGCTTGATGAACAGGTCACGGACCCGGGGCACCTTTATCGCCAGACACGGGGGATCCGCTGGCGCTATTCGTGGACGACTCAGCTCTCGCCTTCGCAGGTGACGAAGGGCGTAAAGACGGTTTTCTACCCGGCGCAGTCCTGGAGGGCTGATGGCCAGAAGACGCTTTATGCTCCGAAGTTTGGGAAGGCATGGCAGGTAGTGGTGCGCGGGGAGAAGTCCGCCATGTCCGTTCGTACGAAGGCGGGTGCCATGGGAAAGGTCGCGGCGACTTACAAGACTGATCCGCCCATTGCGGGAATCAGAGCGGCTGGAAGCGGACGTGCAGCCGTCCTTGCTCTCTGGCCGAACTGGACGTTCTGGGGGGCTCGACGGCCGGCAATGGAAGGCATCGTATGGGAGCGGGGAGCCGTGGGAGAGAAGAGCGATACGGGTAAGCTCTGCCTGCAGTTGCTGAAGTGGCTGTCCGAGCCCTCGGCAAAGAGCCGCGCCTTCGGCGGATATGTGACGCCCGAAAATCCGGCCACCCGTCCGGAGAAGTATCCGGGAAGGGAGGTCAACTGGGCAGCGGAGAAGTTTCCCGCTCCACCCACATGGAAACACTTCAAGGTGCTTGCAGGAGCAAGAACAGGCAAGTCCGGCGGTGAAGGAAGCGTCGCGGACTACGTTGCCTCGGCGAAGAAAGCAGGCTATCAGGCGGTCTTATTCGCCGAACGGCTTGACCAGCTCACTCCAGAGGAATGGAACCAGCTCCGAAAGGAATGCGAAGACGCGACTGAGCCGGACTTCCTGGCCCTGCCTGGCATTGATTTCACTACCCTCCAGGGCGATGAGTATGTGGCCTTCGGCGAGTTCGATTTTCCCAAGCCGCCTGGGCTGGCGCCCGACGGAAAACACATCGACGATACGTACAACTTCTGGGGCAGCCAGATGCATCACGGCTTCATCGCCATCAGCCGCCTCAACGCGCATCCCAATCGGGACCCGCAGATGCTGAAGAACATGCCGGCCTGCGCGGTTTATACCTATCAGAACGGCAAACTCCTGGATGACTCGCTCGGCCACTACCTGGCCCTCAATGCTCAATTTCACAACCTGGTACCGCTTGCTCTTCACCTGGTGGATTCGCCCGAGGCCGTGGCAAAAGCGGCGGCCGCGGAATGGCAGAACGTCTGGAGGGTCAACAGCGCCAGCGACCTGAAGGAACAGATCACACCCCATTCGCAGGCGGGGCTCCTCTACTGGTTCAATCCTCACCGAGCCTACCTGACCGGCGGCCCCGTTCTGGAAGAATGGTCCGGCTTGAATGTCATGTACTGGGGCTCCCCAACAAAGGACTCCGACCGATGGAAGCTGCGATTTAACGTCTCATCACCTGCCGGGATCAGTGAAGTAGAAGTCTTCGATCGCGAAAACCTCTACCTCCGTTTTGTGAACGAAGGCAAGAATTGCGAACGAGAGATTCCAGGCCATCACGACCGCCAGCATGTCTTCCATGTGCTCGCACGCGATGGCAAGGGGCGGCAACTGCTCTCGCCAGGGATCCGCATCCGTTTCTCGCAGGCATACGTCAACCAATGCGGTGACCATCAGAACAGCATATCCGCAACCCTCCAGCGCAACCGTAAAGGTCGGATGATCTACACCTGGGGCACAACGCTCGGCGTCTATGCCGGCTGGATACCAACATGGAACGCCCCGTGTCCTGTCGATCCCGGTGACGCCTATCCGCCTTCCTGGGACGGGGGTCATACAGGCTCCGCCGGCAAGGCAGGAGTGACGGTTCTGGTTGATGGGGGCAACCGGGAGGGCGGCGAGGAATCGGCAGCGTCCAATCTCTATGAAGTCGCCGGGCCGGAAATCCAGATCCTGAACCAGGTCGTCCGATTCAAATATCCAAAGGGCACTCCCCCTCGGCGGGACACCGCGCCGACCTACCGCACGATCCCAACGGAGTACCTCGATTATACGGTCAGGCGCGTCACCCCCACGGCCGGCTTTGGCCGCGCAGGCATCAGCTTCAACGAGATCCTCGTCACCGCCAAACGTGATTTCGAATTCGATGCGAAACGAGACGTACCTCTGCACGGTTACGCTTTCAGCGATTACGGCAGCCGGCCTGAAGGCGTCGGCGATCACTTCTTCATGAGCTTCGCAGATGGCCGGTCCCTGAACCGGGTCGGCCCTCGGGAGGCTCATCCCAGGTCAACCCCGGGTGAGATGAAGGTTGGCAATTATTACGCTGCATATCCGAATCCGTACGGCGCCGGTGCTGTCTTCCCGCTGAGTACTGTCCGAGCCCGAGTGACGATCACAGGAACCCTTGGCGGAGCCACCTTCGGGCTTTCTCTGAAGGGGAAGGCATCGAAGGGCGACTCGTGGAAGATGCGTTTCCTCGCGGCGTCAGCCTCCACCAGCATCGAGGACGGGAATCAAGTCTTTGACGACATTCGGCGCACACTTGGCGTCGGCTGTTCACCGGCCTACGAAATCCAGGCCTCCCGTGGCACGGTCGAGGAAACGACCGGTCACCTCCTTGCTGCCGCAAGTTCTGGCGTCTTCTCGGCCAGACTGACGAGAACGCGTATGCCGGCGGATCTGCTCATCCAGGTAAAGGGCCTCACCAACGGATGGACCACGGCAAAGCAGGTGAATCGCGGCCCCCTCCAGGTAGTCACGCTTCACCGCGGCACCGCCTACACAAACGTCAACTTAAACGACAGAGATATTGCTCTGACCGTCGGCCACCCTGTCACTTGCACGAGCTCCGAAGTCCGTGTCGTCGCCTGGTGGAGCAAAGCCGGCGTTGATGTTTACGCCCACAACCCCACGCCAAATCCCATCGATGCCACCTACCGGACCAACCCCGCATTCCACGGCCTCCCAAATGGAGAGAAATCTGTGACAGTTTCCGGCGGTGCCAGCCTGAGCTTTACGTTCCGCTGATGAATAGCCTTGTGCCCCAAGAGGAAGAGGAGTTTACCTCCCATGAAGTTCCCACTGGTTTGCCTGCTCAACATATGTCTGTGCGTTAGTGCTGAGGAAGCTCCCCAGAATCTTGCACGTGGTAAGGTCTGCTCTTTCTCGCGCAAGCCCACGTATCCCTACAGCCGTGATCCCGATGACGAGAAGCAACTGACGGACGGTGTGTACAGCAATGCCCGCGGCCGCCCGAAGTTCTGGACACAACTTTCGACCGTCGGCTGGTACGCAACGAATGGGACGCCCATTTTCATCACTCTCGATTTGGGGAAGATAAATCCGATCTCCGGCTTGTCGGTCAACATGGGCGCGGGGAACTCAGAGGTACGATGGCCGCTGGCGATCGTGGTCTTCGTCAGTAACGACGGGAAGACGTGGCACGAGGCAGGCGACCTGGTGTCACTGTCCAACCGAGATAACCCTCCACCTCCATACGGCAAATATGGAGGCCACCGGTTCATTACGAACGAGCTCCAGACAGAGGGCCGGCACGTAAAGCTGGCCGTGTTGCCGTCGCCCCACTATGCGTTCATCGATGAGATTGAAGTTTTCAGGGGAAAGGAAGGTGCCAAGACAGCGAAGGGCGCAGCCATAAAACTCGCTGATATCGAGACACTGGTTTCTCAGCGCATCTTCCTCCAGCGTCTGAAGCGTCAACTCCTTCGAGATCTGGCCGCGGTCCGGGATGACATCAACTCCCTTGAGAAGAACGCGGCCGTGCCCTTCACCCAGAAAGCCGACGACCTGCTGGCCAGAATTGATCGAATGCCTCCTGTACCTATGGATACGTTCAAAGCCATCCTGCCCATGACGGATCTGGAGCGGAACATCTTCCGTCTCCAGGCCGAGGTCTGGCGAGCGCAGAAGAAACCCTCACTTCGGGTCTGGAAGAACCACCGATGGGATCCGCTGGAGCCGTCTGGCGAGCCAAGTCAGAAAGGACCGGCCCGCTTGGATATCAGGATGATGCAGAACGAGCATCGCGCCGATGTCTTTAACCTTACCAATGCGGCCGACAAAGATGTTCGCGTTGAGTTCGAGATTCGGGGGCTCCCGGGCGGGGTGAACCCGCCTTCAGTGTCCGTGCATGAAGTCATGCACCTGGGAACCAAGGATCATGGCTCCATTGCCGCTCCCCTTCCGATTGCCCGGTTGGAAGACGGAAAGCACCGGGCCCTCATCCCGGCCGGTATGACCCGGCAAGTCTGGCTGACGGTTTCTTCAAAAAATCTGAGCCATGGAGTCCACGCTGGAGAAGTTGTCGGGAAGACAGATTCGGGCGAAGCCTTCCGCATTCCGATTCGGGTGCAGGTGTTCCCCCTTCGTTTTCCTGATTCCACAACGCTGCTCCTGAGCGGATGGGACTACACGGATTGTGAAGCTATCTATGGCCTGACGCCGCAGAACCGAGAGCAGGTCATCAAGCACCTCCACGAACACTACGTCAACGTGACCTGGGGTTCGACCAGTGCCATGCAGTACGGCCGGTTCGACGAGGCCGGCAATCTTATTGAGACCCCGAAAACCAGACTCTTCGATGAGTGGGTAAAGCATTGGCCGAAGGCAAGGCTCTACATGGTTTTCCGTAATCTGGCCAATGGTCAGTTTGCCGGTTCTGATTTCAAGTCCGACCATTTCAGGAAGAAGGTCGGGGCGTGGACGCGCTTCTGGTCAACCCACGTTAAGAAACTCGGTCTGAAGCCCAAACAACTCGGTTTCCTGCCGGTGGATGAACCACACAGCGACCGGGCCTATGCCATCAACACCGCCTTCGCTGAAGCCGTGCACAAGGTCGAGCCCGATTTCATCATGTTCACAGAGCCGACCCCGAAAGATACGGAAGCTTTTCGCACCATGATGTCACATCTGGATATCTTGTGCGCTCACTGGATGTCCTGGATGACCCAAAAGGAGACGTACCGACCAGCTTTCCTTCAGGAAGCCAGGAAGGGGAAGCAGATCTGGTTCTACAATGTACCGCCTCTGTCAGACAGCGAATGTCTGCTCGATCCCTATCCCAATTTCCTTCTGAGAGCGTGGCACTGTTTCGACGAAGGAGTCACCGGTTCCGCTTTCTGGTGCTTCATCGACACCGGTACCGTTTCCATCTGGAACCCCTATCACGCCAAAGCTGGCCGCACCTATTGCCCGTTCTATCTGGAGAAAGATCGTCTGATGCCCGGCAAGTACATGGAGGCCATCCGCGAAGGTGTGGAGGACTACGAGTATCTTGTGATGTTGCAGAGACGTATTCAGGAGCTTGAGGAGTCCGGGGCGAGCCCTGGCGAGACGGCGAAGGCAAGACAGATTCTGAAATCCACCGTCGATGACGTGGTGGGAAATGTCCGGGAACTCAACGTACGTGCCCCTTACGGCCCACTCGACTGGCGGGAGGATCAGGATCGCTCGCGCGCCGACCGTGCCAGAGTCAAAGTTTTGGAAATGCTTGTCAGTCTCTCAAAGTGATTGCCTATGAAAATCGAGAACCCCTACCAGAATCTGACGGACGGCGAATGGCTTCGCGGCAACCTGCACATGCATCCGCGCCCCAGGGAGGACAAGCAGCAGGCGATCGATGAGTATGCCAATGCCGGTTACGACTTCGTGATGCTCACGGAACACGACATCTACTTCTCGCCTGAAGAAGTAGAAGCCCTGGATGCCCGCGGACTGATCCTCATTCCTGGAAACGAAATCTCCGCGAACGGTCCGCACCTGCTGCATGTCAACGCCCAGTCACTGATTGAGCCAGACGAAGATCGTCAGAAAGTCATTGACGCGGTGAACGCTGAGGGCAGTTTCGCGATCATTAACCACCCTCGTCGCGGCCAGGCATTCAATCGGATGCCCCTGAAGGGAATGCTCGAGCTCCACGACTACCTGGGCATGGAAATATTCAACGGAGGTTCCCAGGGAGGCGTGGGCAGTGCTTACGGCACCGGGCTCTGGGACGAGTTGCTTAACGAAGGGCGCCGCATCTGGGGACACGCGACCGACGACTACCATCGACCTCCCCATCTCGGACAGGGCTGGGACATGGTCTACGCAGCAGAGCGGTCCGTATCGGGAGTCGTCGAAGCCATCAGGCAGGGGAGATTCTACGCATCCACCGGAGTCATCATTCGAAGTGTGGAAGTCATCGGGGAGGATCGCATCCGCATCGAAACCGAGAACGCCGAACGCATCAGCGCGCTCCGCCAGGGCGGTCGGCGGACAGACCTGGCCGACGATACCGTACTCGAGACGCAAGTAACCGAAGGATCAGAATACGTCCGCTTCGAATGCTGGGGCCATGGCGAGAGCTTCGCCTGGTCCCAACCACTCTGGATCGCCTAGCCGAATCTTGCGGAGCTATTCCCCTTCTTCTTGTCCCGCATCGCAGGCAAGAAGGCATACGCATCAGCACGCGTAGCCACGGGCTGGCAGCCTGTGAGCTCATATTGATCTTACCTGGCTCACAGGCTGGCAGCCTGCGGCCACAGGATGTAAACGCATCTGCGCTCGCAGCCAGCTAATGGCAAACAGCTCCGGGGCAACTTTCTTTCCCTTCTTAGCGAAGCGCCGAAACCACTTCAATTCTTCGGCGCTACCTTGCCCTTCGATTTAATGAGTTCGGCCTCCTTCAGTACTCGTGCTTTCTGCAGTCGGCCGAGCACTTCAGTGAGACTCTTCTGAGGCAGGTGGCCCCTCGCGATGAAAACTTCATTGCCTTTTATGACCATCGCCGACTCTACGCCCTTTTCTGGTTTCAGTTTCTCCCGAACCGTTTCGGCCAACCCGTATTGCAGCGCGAATTCCTGCGCATCCCTTTCGCTGTCCCAGACGGTCGACCAGAGGCAGATCTCTTTGTTCGTTTCTGGATGATGGAACGCAAGATACAGGTCACCGTCCCAACCTTCCCAAGTCTTTTTTGAAGCCTGGTTGGCGAGGATGTCGCGCATGAGGACGGAAATGTAGAGTTCGCCAAGAATGGACTGGTAGATCAGTTTGCAGCCCTCCGGCACGAGCTTCTCCGGCTGCTTGATCTCGATGATCGTCGGGCGGTCGCGTTCGCCAAAGTATTTCTCGATGTGGAGGATCTGTTCGGTCGATTGAGGCATATCCTGATACAGATCGTTGACGCCCTGCCAGCCTCCCTTCTTCCACGCCCTGTGGACAAAAACCAGCCCGGCCATGTAAGGCAGGATGAGGCTCTCCTTTATCACTCTCGGCACATTCGCCAACCCTCCCATACCCAGACCCGACAGGAAAGAATCTTCCTTAAACTCAAACTCCATGCCCCGGTTCAGCGCCGTGATGTAGCTCTTGTAACCCTCCCCAAGCAGCGTTTCGAAAGCGCCGACATCTGCGTCCTTGTCCGCCACATACAGGAACATCATGAGCATACCTTCGCCTTCGATCACGCAGCGAACCGCGTTCATGACGTCCTCTCGTTTTTCGTCCTCCATCGGCAGCGAGAGAAGATCGAAATGCTGATCCTGAAGCGCGTGCATGAGTTCGTGGGAAATGATGCTGGTCTGCGAAATGCTCCACTCATTGATGAGATACAGCGCCTTGGTTTCCGGATCATAGAACCCGGCAACCTGCTGCTGGAGCAGGTCGAGCACCAGCTTTGAGAGGTCAATGCCTCTCGGCATCAGCCCCACCATGGCATAGGCCCTGGCGAGCGCGTCCATCTTTTCTTTGGGCTGCTTCCGCTGCATCATCTCCTGCATATATTTGCGGAGCTCCTGTTTGTTCTGGATGCCCTTCTTGACCGGCCCTTTGAACGGCAGGCCACGTATCTTTGCGATGTGCTTGCCGATCCTCTCAGACCGTTCCCGCAAAAGCTGGATCTTTCGCGTCTTCCGATCCTTCTCTCTCAGATCATCCGGTGATTCAGCCGGCGCGCCCTGCGGGTGGGCGGAAGGCAGAGCTGAAAAGACCAGACTCAAAAGGAAGGTGATCATTGGGTTGCCCGGGTTCGCCTGAAACAGTTGGTGAGCAAGCGTGCGGAGGTGCCGTCTCAATGAAAGGACCAAAATGCTCCTGCGTCAACTGCAACCAGGGGCAACGTGAGCAGAAGGCGCCGGCAGCCATCGCAATGGGCCACTACAGTCTGAGATCGTCAGTCACCTCAATCTGCAGTCCGGCGCTTTTGACCGCCCGACAACCCATCCTACGATGCGGCCGCAGCTCGCACATTTCTCTGAGCCCCAGAACAGAAAACAGAACATGAATCCCATCGATTACGGGCGCTCTTTCACCATCGCAGGTGGCGACCGACCCGGCAATACACCGCGATTCTGGATCGATTCTCGAACACGGATCATCGACGACTCCAGCGGCACCCAGGAAGACTTCTATCGAACCGACGCCTGCGTGACTGAACGGACTTTCGGCGCCGGCCAGATTTTCCCGGAGTACACGTACATGGGCTCGCGCATCTGGGGGCCGGAGAAAACGTGGTTTTATCGGCACAAAGCGGAAGCGGACGTGCTAATCAGTGACACACGCCCACAGGCCATGGTTTACGAAACGGATGAAATCTGGGGGCCGGCGCGGCATCATCTCGTCGAGCCCGATGTTGAAGAAATCTCGGACGACAGGGAAATCATTCAGGCCACGTGTGACGGCCGCGTGCTCATCGGCCAGACAGAGATGCAGAGCCATGATCGCAAGCTGCGGGCGATCTTCGAATTCCCAATCAAGACCATGAACACGGTTGGTGCCGATGGTTTCGACTGGCTCAGTTCCATCAAAAGCTACGCTCCAGTGGAGCCGGGAGATCGAACGGCGGTCTACCAGGTGGACACCGGTCCCATCGCGTTCGCTCATCTCGATCGCAATTGCGAATCACACCACGAACGTATCCAGATGGCCTACGTCGCATTCAACGCCCCCGACCTTGCCAGTTTCATGCTTTTCGAGCCAGCCTCTCTGCGGGATGATCACGGCAACGTGCGCGCCCGTGTCAACGGCTACCACAGACCGGTGCTGCTGCCAGCAACGAATCGAATCTATGCGCTGAAGGATTCTTGAGCCCCCTCTCCCCCTTCTCCCCTTGTCGCTTTCACCCTCTCCTTCTCTCCCCCTCTCCTTGTCTCCCCCTCTCCTTCCCTCCTCGTCTCAAAGGTCCGTCTTCAACTTCAACTGACCACATGCCGCGTCGATGTCCGCGCCTCGGCGCCGCCGGACGGCCACTTCGATTCCCTGCTTCCGTAGGATGGCTGCGAATGCATTTACTTCCTCTTCGGTCGGTTCGTCGAGCGGGATCTCTTCAACGGGATTCAGCGGAATCAGATTTACGTAACATTCGAGATCACGAAGCCGGAAGGCGAGCTCCCGTGCGTGCTCTTTCGCGCTGTTCACGTTACCGATCATGCAGTACTCGAAGGTCGGCTTTCGATGGGTCGCTTCGAAATACTCACGGGCAGATACAATCAGATCGTCAACCGTGAGGTGCGGGGTAGTCGGCACGACTCGATTCCGGATTTCGTTGTTTGGCCCGTGCAGCGAGATGGCCAGCGTTACCTGGGGATGATCCTCTGCCAGCTTCTTTGCGCGGGGCAACAGACCAACCGTCGAGACCGTCATGTGCCGCTTTCCTATACCGCATCCCCAATCCGCCTGAAAGGCCCGGATCGCCCGATCGAGATTACGATAATTGCCAAGAGGTTCGCCCATTCCCATGAAGACAATGTTGCTCACGCGCTCCTCTGCTTTCATGGCCCGGCGAATGTGCAGGACCTGCTCGATGATTTCGCCAGTAGAGAGCTGCCGTTTCATGCCGTAGAGGCCGCTTGCACAGAAGACGCATCCCATCCCGCAACCAACCTGTGAGGAGACGCAGACCGTCCGGCGCTTGCCCTCCGGGATCATCACGGTTTCGACCTTTTCACCGTCGTGAAGTTCGATGAGGATTTTGATGGTGCCATCCGAGGAGTGTTGAGTCGTGTTAACTTTTGAGCTGAACAGCGGCGCAGCGGATGCAAGATCCTCGCGAAGTTTCTTCGATAGATTCGTCATCTCCGAATAATCGCCAGCGCGATGCTGATACAGCCATTCGAAAATTTGCTTTGCGCGAAAAGCCGGGTGGCCCTGCTCCCCGATCCACTCGGTGAACTGATCGAATGACAGGCATGTGACCGATTCCGGCTCGTTTGGATCAGGCTTCATGGCGTAGAATCGTAGCCAGGCCCGCGATGCCGGCAACGCAGGGCAGAGCCCCTCGTGTTTGACAGGTGCGGGCGGTGGAGAAGACAATGCCTGCCATACCAACACGCGACTCCAACACCAGATGCCTGCCAAGAAATTCAGCGCGGCCCTCCATGGAATCGATGCCTACCTGGTCGAGGTCGAATCAGATCGTGGCTTCCAGGCCCGGCAGGAAATGGTCATCCTCGGCCTGCCCGACGCGGCGGTAAAGGAAAGCCGCGATCGCGTGCGGACCGCGCTTGAAAACTGCGGGTACGAATTTCCGCTCGGACAGATTGTGACGAATCTTGCGCCCGCGGACACACGCAAAGAAGGCCCATCATTCGACCTGCCCATCGCGCTGGCCTGCATCCAGCTCGACGGACAGGTTGTCGCGCCTGACGCCGGGAGATTCATGGCGGTCGGGGAACTCGCGCTCGATGGACGGGTGCGTCCGGTCAGGGGCTGTCTCAGCATCGCTCTCACTTGCAGAAAGGAAGGCTACCGCGGGCTGATACTCCCGAAGGCCAATGCTGACGAGGCCGCGGTAGTCGATGGACTCGAGGTCTATCCGGTCGAAACGTTGACCGATGCGGTCGGCATCATTACCGGCCAATCCGATGCAGAGCCATACCAACTCAATCTTGAAGAGGTCTTCAATGATGCGAGCTATACCGATATGGATTTCAAGGATGTGCGTGGCCAAGAGCAGGTAAAGCGTGCCCTGCTTGTTGCCGCGGCCGGAAGCCACAATTGCCTGATGATTGGGCCGCCGGGTTCGGGAAAGACCATGCTCGCCAAACGGCTCTCGACCATCCTGCCGCATCTCACCATGGAGGAATCGCTCGAGACGACGCGGGTGCACAGTGTTGCCGGGCTGCTTGAGCCCGGGCAGTCACTGGTTGCGGTCCGGCCCTTTCGCGCTCCGCACCACACGGTCAGCGACATCGCTCTGATTGGCGGCGGCACAGCGTTACGGCCGGGCGAAGTCAGCCTCGCGCACAAGGGAGTTCTGTTTCTCGATGAGCTTCCTGAGTTCAATCGAAAAACTCTCGAAGTCCTCCGGCAACCGTTGGAGGCCGGCAAGATCACCATCTCCCGTGCTTCGGGGACGGTGGAGTATCCCAGCGAGATCATGCTGGTCGGCGCGATGAACCCGTGCCCCTGCGGCTTTTACACAGATCCGAAAAAGGTATGCGACTGCAGTGACCAGCGGATTAAGAATTACATGGGCAAGATTTCAGGGCCGCTCCTCGACCGGTTTGATATTCACGTAGAGGTGCCGGCCGTCAATTACGACGACCTTGCGAGCGAACCAACCGGCGATACTTCCGAGCAATTCCGGCAGCGAGTCTTCAACACTCGTCAGATCCAGGCGGAACGATTCGATTCGACAGCCAAGACCAATGCACTCATGACAGGCAAAGAAGTGGACCGCTTCTGTAAAGTCGACGAAGAATGCAGCTCACTGCTCCGTCATGCTATGGATGAAATGGGCTTGAGCGCCCGCGCCTACACTCGCATCCTGAAAGTTTCCAGAACCATCGCCGATCTTGACGGCTTGGCAGACATCAAACTCGAACACCTGACCGAAGCGATTCAGTATCGTTCTCTGGATCGCCTGCTTGGAAATTGATCATGCCCATCGATCTTCGCAGCGACACCGTTACTCGACCTACACCTGAGATGCGCCAGGCCATGGCGAATGCCGAGGTGGGGGACGACGTGCATGGGGAAGACCCAACCGTTAATCGTCTGCAGGAACTGGCTGCCGAGATGCTGGGCAAGGAAGCCGCGCTCTTTTGCCCGAGCGGTACGCAGACAAATTTCTGCGCGCTGCTCAGCCACTGCGAACGTGGCGACGAATACATCGTCGGTCAGCGCGCCCACACCTACATGTTTGAAGGCGGCGGCGCAGCGGTGTTTGGAAGCATTCAACCGCAGCCCATAGATTTTGAGGAGGACGGCACTATCGACCTTCAGAAGGCGGCCGCGGTGATCAAGCTGGACAATGTCCACTTTCCGATAACCAGGCTGCTCTGCCTGGAGAACACCCAGGACGGAAAAGTTCTGTCGCTTGAGTATCTTGAACAGGCCCGAGATTTTGCCGATGTGCATGGACTCAACCTGCACCTGGATGGCGCAAGGGTATTCAATGCCGCGGTAGAGCTTGGAATACCGATAAGCGAAATAGCGCAGCACTTTGATTCGGTTTCGGTCTGCCTTTCAAAGGGACTTGGTGCGCCGGTGGGCTCAGTATTGGTCGGCTCAGAAGATCTAGTCACGCGTGCCCTTCGCTGGCGCAAAGTAGCCGGCGGCGGCATGCGCCAGGCTGGCATCATTGCTGCAGGCTGCATTCATGCTCTGGAGAATCACGTCGAGCGACTGGCAGAAGATCATGAGAAGGCCCAAAGACTCGTAAACGGTTTTGCAGATATCGACGAAGTCAAACTCCTTCCGCAAACAGGCCAGACGAACATGGTTTTCCTCAGTTCTGATGAAGCT
>Ga0187827_10000789_pt1 | contig 48373 bp, 58 predicted proteins | sample ETNtaG_39_FD_167969 | JGI IMG/M metagenome (GOLD analysis project Ga0187827, IMG submission 167969) | Marine microbial and viral communities from oxygen minimum zone, Eastern Pacific Ocean - ETNP2014_SV_150_PacBio MetaG (Illumina Assembly) | ecosystem: Environmental > Aquatic > Marine > Hypoxic...
TTTGTTTTTCTCGATTGCGAGAACCTTTCTTTGTGCGCGACAATCTTTTTTTTGCTCTTTTCAAGAGCTGCAAACTCTTTCCCAAAGGTTTTGGGCTGTCTTCTCGATGGCCGTCACTGTCAAACACGAAATTGTTGATGCCGAGATCAATACCCACCCGTTTCTCAGGACGGGTAGGCATAGTTTTCTTCGTCGTTTCTTCAGCGACGAATGCGAACCATTTTCCGCTTGCATGTTTTTTGATGGTAATTTGCTTGATCCTTCCTTCGATTTCTCGATGCATGATGAAAGGAATTTGGCCGATTTTTGAAAGATGGAGTAAGTCATAGCGCGTGTTTCGGGGAATAATTTTGAAGCCGGACTGATTGTACGTAAACGTTCTGAACCACCCCTCTCCCTTAAATCTCAACTTGCCTACCTTCTTTCCATTCTTTTTCAACTGTGCCAGACCTCGCACATTACGAAACAACCGATCATTCTCACACTGCAACACCTTAGAATAAACACCCAACAAATCGGGATTATCTTTCTTGAAATCTAAAATAGTATGAGCGCACGCCTTCCACCCCCACCCCTGTTTACACCGCTCAAGAAGCGCATTGTACACAAAACGACACTTTTCAAGAGTCCACAACAACTTCTCCTCTTGAGGACTCGTAGGATACAATCGAAACTTGAAAGTTTTAATCATAAAATGTTCTAGGTTTTTCATCCTTATATGCTTCACGCGCCCATGTCCAGTGGCTTTTTCAGTCACGGAAATCTTCCGGAATGTCCAGTGGGTCTGTCCGGAAAAATCGGAAAGTTTCCGAGAAAAAAACTGCCTAAAGGCAGGAGTATAAACCACTATGCCAGCTCCGCGGGCAATAAGTTTATAATAACCAAAAGGTAGCCATCATGGAATGTTTGCCACCCTCACCTGGATCTTCCTGAAACCCTTTGTGAAAAAGATTGAAGGCATGAAGAACCTGCCCAAGAGATGCATTCTTGTTGCTAATCACGCCAGCTACATAGACGGATTGTTATTAGGCAGCGTTATTGCGGCAACACATCCGCTACCCCGCTTCATCATCTGGAGACACTTCTTCAAAGTATGGACCGCACCCATCCTGTATCTGTACGGACAGATCCCCACCAAAGGAAGCATAGCAAAAGCAAGAAAGTTGTTAGGAAAGAACAACATCATAGGCATCTTTCCTGAAGGAAAACGAACGCATGACGGAAAACTATTGCCAACCACGCATACAGGAGTAGGCGTGCTGCACTTACTCACCAAAGCACCTCTTGTTCCGGTAGCCATCAAAGGAACGTTTCAGTGGTGGCCGTACAACAAAAGCCTGCCCAATTTTACAAAAACATTAAGCATCAAAATAGGCAAGCCAAGAAGTTTTAACAAAAAAGTCACCAAGAAAAATTGCCTAGAAATACAAGCAAAAATGATGCAAGACGTTCAACAACTGACGTAAGAATCATACACCGCTGCTACTTCCGCATCAGTCATGCAATCCTCTTCAGACACGCTCTGGATGCCATAGCGATCCAGCATCCGAAAGCTATCCCATAGCGCTTTCTCACCAAAACTGGAAGCAGCGTCCCGCGTGGCCTCCAAAGCAAGGATTTCATCCTGGCCAAGAACGTTTTCAATTTTGGCACCATGATGGAACGCATTAATCAATCGTCTAGACTCTTCAGGCCCTACGTACTCCCTAACGAGTCTAACCATCAATACTTTGTCTTGTTGTAGTTGTTGTGCAGGATCAGTAGGTGTGTCGCCCATAGCAACATTTAATAGTGACACCATTATAAAGGTTTTCACTGAGCAATGATTATCACGATCAGCGGCAAACCAGGAAGCGGCCGTACCTCCATAGCTCAACTGCTTGCTCGCGAATTAAAATCTAAAGTTCTTCGTGCGGGAAAGATCCGAGAGCAACTAGCAGAAGAAAAAGGTCTTGGCATGGACGAACTCAACGAGCTGGATGAGATCAAACCAGAAAGTGATCTACGCGTTGATGAGACCTTACGCCACATAGCCCAAGGAGAGGAAAATCTGATAGTGGTATCCTTACTAGGGTGGAACTTTCTTCCAGACAGTCTTCGTGTGTTCCTAGACGTGTCCGAACGGGTAGGCGCCCATAGAGTGTTCCGCACCTCACCTTATGCGTTTACCAACGAAGATGACGTCAAGCAACACAACACTCAGCGGGTAAGCTCAGACAGAAGAAGATTTGCCACTGCCTACCAAATAGACCACCTCAACAGAAATCATTACGACCTCTGGATAGACACGAGCATGCTCACCCAAAAAGAGGTTGTGGACATGATTCTCAACTCAGTTAACAAAGAAGACACCGTGCCTGCTGCAGTTCGCAAGCAATCCGAAGCCTTGTGACTTCCCCCCATCCCTAAAAGCCAGTATTTCTGTTCTTAACATCCAAGATAGCATGTGCACACTCGTTCCAACTCAGACCTCGATTGTTAAGTCTGGAAAGAAGCTCATTATACAAAAATCGGCACTTGTCAAGTGTCCACAACAATTTATGTTCTTGATGTTTAGTAGGATACAATCGAAACTTGAAAGTTTTAATCATAAAATGTTCTAGGTTTTTCATCCTTATATGCTTCACGCGCCCATGTCCAGTGGCTTTTTTAGTCACGGAAATCTTCCGGAAATGTCCAGTGGCTTTGCCTGGATCGGTAGGAAATTTTTCAGGCGTGACTACTCAGCCTTTGTTCAAAAAAAAGGAATTCTAGGGGAAAGCTTCTTAAAGCACCTTCCGACATGATAATAATGGTCCTACAGAAAGGAGATTTTGTTGAACTCGACTATACTGGCAGTTGTGAAGGCAAGGTTTACGACACCACGAAACCTGACGTTGCTAAGAAGAACAACCTCCCCGGAGAGCCACACACCGTTGTTATAGCACTAGGAGAGGGCATGATCCTACAAGGTATTGATGAAGAGCTTATTGGTAAAGAACCATCCAAGCACACATTCACCCTAACAGCAGACAAAGCGTTTGGCAAGAAGGATCCTAAACTAATCCAGATGATTCCTGTTGCTAAATTTCAAGAACAAAAAATAGAGCCACAAGTAGGCTTGCAGCTGAACATTGACGGCATGATCGGCGTCATTCGTACAGTGAGCGGCGGCCGAATCTTAGTAGACTTTAACCATCCACTAGCGAGCAAAGACGTGAGCTATGACGTAGAGGTCAAACGCATCGTCACAGACGGCAAAGAAAAAGTAGAAGCGTTGAACAAAGCTCTAGGGTTGGAAGGAACCGTAACAAAGAAAGAAAAAGACTACGAAATCCAACCCAAACAAGCCATGCCAAAAGAAATCTCTGAACAGCTAGCGAAGAAATACAAAGACATAGCAAAGGTCACCGTGACCTTTGTACCTCCTCCCAAGTGAGTACTCTATTCTTCAGTACACAAATACTTAAATACTTAGAAGAGGGATTTCCGACCATGAATGGGGAAGCCACCTTCGAGCCCAGCGAGCAGTCTACGCAAATTTCTCAGCCACAAGAGGTACCACAGCCCCCTCTTGACCAGTCAGAAGATGCCGCACTCGAAGAAGTACTCTACACGCAACGAGCCACCATCAAAGTGGTCGGTTGTGGCGGCGGCGGCAACAACACCGTAGACAGAATTGCAGAAGTAGGCATTGAAGGCGCAGCAACCATCGCCATCAACACAGACGCTCAAGATCTCTTATACACCAAAGCAGACACCAAAATCTTAGTAGGCAAGGACACCACCAAAGGATTAGGTGCAGGAAGCTACCCAAAAGTAGGGGAAGAAGCAGCCAAAGAAAACGAACAAGACATCAAGAAAGCACTCGAAGGTGCAGACATGGTGTTCATCACTTGCGGACTAGGCGGAGGCACGGGCACAGGAGCAAGTCCCGTAGTTGCGGAAGTAGCCAAAAAATTAGGAGCCCTCACCGTAGGGATTGTGACCATGCCCTTCACGATGGAAGGCAACAAACGCTACGAAAACGCTCTTGGTGGCTTAGAAAAACTAGAACAAATCGTAGACACCCTAATAGTGGTACCGAATGACAAACTCTTAGAGATCGCACCAGAGATTCCCTTGCAAACCGCGTTCAAGGTAGCCGACGAAATACTCACGAACAGCGTCAAAGGAATCGCAGAACTCGTCACCAGAACAGGATTAGTAAATCTTGACTTCGCAGACATCCGCGCAGTGATGAGCAATGGCGGTGTGGCGTTGATCGGCGTAGGAGAGAGCGACTCTGACCAAAGAGCAGTAGAAGCAGTAGAGAAAGCCATCAAAAATCCTTTACTAGATGCAGACATTGTCGGAGCAACAGGCGCATTGATTAATGTTTCAGGAAGCAAAGACATGACACTCAACGAAGCCAGACAGATCGTCGAAACCATCACCGAAAGCCTTTCAGAAGACGCAAGAGTGATATGGGGAGCACAAGTGTATGAAGATTTAGGCAAAACCATCCGCGTCATGCTGATTGTAACAGGAGTTAAGAGTTCTCAAATATTCGGGTCAGGCAAGACCACGAAGGATGAAGAACGCAAAGGCATCAGTGCAGATCTAGGTATTGATTTCGTAGACTAGCAAAGTTTAAATACCGTCTGCTGACAATCTCGCTATGGAAGAAGAAGGCGCTCCAGAAACCGAAAAACATGAGGAAAAGCCAGAATCACCTAAGGAAGAACCAAAGAAAGTTGAAGCTCCCGATGAACCTAAGCCTTCTATAGCACAAAGGATTCGAGCAGGCATCCGAGCACTAAGAGTGTACTGGAATGAGTGCAAAAGAGTGCTAAAAGTTACCAAAAAACCAGACAAAGAGAGTTTTACCATGATCGTCAAGGTCAGCGGAGCAGGCATGGCCATCATAGGCGTTATAGGCTTTGTTATCCACATGCTGCACCAATTATTGTTCTAGACGCGGAGTTCTAAGTCAACATCTTCGCTTTCAGAAAAATCCCTAACAGCAAAATCAATAAGAGCGATGTTCTTGCACTCTCGGTATCCGTTCACGACTAGGGCCGCACTATAACTCGCCCACGCAGTAATACAAGAAGCTCTCCAAACTAGTAGCTCATTCTGCGCCACAAACGCCATGGCTTGATCGTACCACTCCATATGTTGGAAAAACTAACAGAACTTAATAAGCGTTTCCCCGTTGGACAAACAAAGGTACCACGCCAGGTAGCATTGGCTGGATGTTTACTCCAGTCAGGGGCATAGACCGTACTAGAAACAAACATGCCAACGTGCTGGGGAATAACCTCAACATCCCCCTGTTCATTACACTCAGTTGGGCAAAAATTTTTTCGAAAGATCGTATTGACGCATTTCCTCTTAGAAGGGCTTACACATTTTCCACAATCACAAACTCCTTCTAATCCATGACGATAACAATCCACAAATCGATCATCCAACTTACGTGAGGTAGTAGACATCGCCACCGCCTTCACATTAAACCCCTTGCCTGAAAGAAATTTCTTTGCATTATAATCTCTTTTACAGATATGGCATACAGGATGATCTTTTAAATCCTCTTTCCAAATAAAATTTCCTTTTAAAGGCCCTGGCGAATTACCTTTTTCACACGTTAAACAATTCCCCTGTACATCATCTTCCACCTTACATTCATCCTCTCCTGAAGGTTTACAAGGGTCTAACTGGGTGGCAACAGCATTGGATATCGAATGTCCAATGCCTTCCAGAGAACATGCACCATTCCGTTTGGCGCTAAATCCTGTACAGCGAGTACCCGAAGGACACGTAAGGCCCAACTTCTCATCTCCAACACAACAACACCACGGCTTCCCATCAGTACTCTGCCAACAATCACTATCATCACAATCTATAAATTTATCAAGATCATTATTCTTCCCATCGCTACACAAGGCTCTCGTATCTTCGCGGCAATAATCTCTCCCTTCATCTTTCCTACAATCTGGATCCAAACAATCTATCAATTCGTCACCATCGTTATCTTTCCCATCCATGCAATCATCCTTGCTATGTTCTGAATAGGTACACCTGCGGTCTTTACAATTACATAATTGAAAATCAAGCACCAACCTACCAGGATCAACACAATATGCTTCAATGATACCATTACCTTCCGGGGCGTAAAGATTAGTAATATGTTCCCGAGCCTGCAGATCGCCATCATAGGAGAATTGTTTTTGTAAAGTATCATAATCTGACCATGACAAAAAGCCGCTAAAAAGACTTGTTAACAAGGGTGAGATATCTCCACCTGAAACAGAGTCAGGATGCACTCCAGAATAAGATACACACATATCTCGAAAAACTCCCCTTGAAAACTCACCCTCCTTTGAACCAATCCTACCTACCGTATATGAACCTTCTTCAAGATTATTCCCTCCATCTGATTCATAACATCCACACCAATCTCCTCTATCTCTTGCATTACAATCTTTATCCTTACAATCTACATAGCCATCCCCATCATTATCTAGTTTATCAGAACAGGCAATTTTGTTATCTTCAGTAATCGAAACACATGCACCATTCGAACAATAAGTAGGGCAAGGCACCATGGAAATGAATCCCTGATGATTACAATCACCTTCAATTACAACATTCCCATCAAGATTTTCCCACACATCTTCCGTCCGAGTTAAAGCCACAAGCCTTCCATAAGCAGCAACATCACCCTTTCCAACAGCTTGTGCCCGAGTTTGAAATCCATCAGAATTGATGATCATAGAATGAGTATGTTCATTTTCAAATGTACTGGGATTAAACTGAGGACTTTTACCAAGTGGATAAAAACCGCCGATGTTTTCCCCATTGCTTACACCTGCATGGTAAGTAGCACAATAGTCTACATGTCTAACCCACTCGACCATGGTCTCCCCTTTTTTGTAAATTGTTGACTTACCATTTTCGTCTTGATCAGTATCCTTACACTTTTCACAAGCATCTCCAATTTTATCCCCATCCATATCTTCTTGTTCAGGATTAGGTGTTTCCTTACAATTATCATCCTTGTTAATTACCCCATCCCCATCAAAATCACACTCATCACTCATCAATTCTTCTTCAGAAAAAGAAACCGAAACCGTTTTCTTGCCAAAAAGACTTTTACCAAAGGAAAAACCATATTCAGATTCAGAAAGAAAACCAGTTAACGGTTCTCCACCTAAATCTTTTCTCTCCAGATGCTCCTCTTCGACGGGAAATTGTCTAATACATTGGATCGTTCTCTTTGTAAAAAGAGGAATAACGTTACCAGGAGTATGCAAGTATAACCCAGGCGACATGCCCCTACAACTCGGAAAAAAATCAACAACATCAAATGTGACATCACTTCCATCCTCGACCATCAAAGGTATAGGAGGATTGTCTCCGAAGTGAGTGTACACCTTTTCAACCCCCTTATACGTAATCACCAACGAATCATCCGTAAAAAGTTTAGCATCCCGATCGGTTGCACTTCCGCTAATCGTGACGGCACAAGATCCTGTTATCGGACAAGCTTCTCCATCTTTTGAAGCTGAGGATAATAATAACGAGTTTAGGAAAATGATGCCTATGCTTATGGAAAAAGGTGTTGATAATCTTAATCTTTCTATGTTTAGTGAAGACATGAGATCTACAGTGTTAAATACGTTAGGAGATGAGTACACGCGCCGTGGTAATTTGAATGAGGCTGCAAAAGCATACATTCTTGCTGGTAATCGTACAAAGCTCTCTATTGTTGGAAAAGATTTTGAAAGACTATGTTTATTTGATCGAGCTGTTGAAGCGTTTAAAATGGCTGGCGATAACGATGAATTGATTCGTGTCGGCCTCAAATGCATGGAAGAAGGGCGGTTTGCTCAGTCTGTTGCTGCGTTTAAGGCAATTAACTCTGCTGAGTTGTTAACAAAGCTTGGTGATGAGTGTGTTGCAAAAGGTAAATTTGATTACGCATTTGAAATTTTTAACTTTCTTGGCGACGATGCAAAATTAGCATACGTTGGGGAAGCATGTGTTCAAGAAGGGCAGTTTGCTCATGCAATTAAAGCGTTCAAACATATAAACGATCACGACAAACTTAATAAAGTTGGAGAAGCTTGTCTTAAGAATGGGTTGATGAACTCAGCATTGGAAGCATTTACTATTGCTGAAAATGCAACGATGATTCAATTCATCAAAGAAAACTTTGGACAGGTGATGTGAATGATGGAAGAAGGTCAGCAACAAGATTATTTTAATCAAAAAAGAATTGAGTTGATGATTGATATGGCTAACAAAAAAGTGTTAGCTGAGTTAGAGGAAATGAAGCGTGTAGTTAAAGTTCTTGAAACTGAGATTGTTACATTAAAACAAAAAGCTGAAAGAGGTCCACCTATTAACAAAATAATGGATGAGGTGAAGGTTGAGGAAGCTAAAACAGAGCAACAGCCTACTCCTGAGGTTCAACAAGAACCTGCACCTGTTGAAGCAAAAGAAGAAGTGAAATCCGATGGTGATAATCGTTATGGTGATTATACGTCAGATGATGTTTCAGTCGATAAATTCTTTTATTTTGGTAATAAAAAAGAGTAATTTTGTTACCACTTATTAGTTATTAATGACCGAAAGATTTATATAGGAGTAATTGCTGTTTTATTAGTATGGGATTACTTCAAGAGATGAGGGAATTTGCACGTTCTCCAGTAGGTTATACAAGTATTGCTGCGCTTAGTGTTTTAGGCGGTGGTTGTGAGTATGATGAGCATACCCAGAAACAATACAATATACCAATTTCAGCTTCTTTGACTGCTGATCAGGCAGCATATTTTACAAGATTTAATGCTTTATCTTTAAAAGAGCAGAATGAGCTTTTGAATGATCCGTTACTGAAAGATCAAAATATTGATAGAAAGAGTCCAGGTTTCGAAGATTTGATTATTTTATACAATGTTGACAAAAATGTTAACGGTGCTATTCTTAGAGGTCTTTAGTTATACACAGTATGGTGCACCATCAGGGTGTGCAAAGCATTTTGATCCTACAGGGCAGCAGACCGTTGTTTTATCATATGGTGCAAACTGTCCTGGACAGTGTATTTCTCCATTTTTACAACTTGATGCTTTAGGTGCGCAGACAGGTTTCCCCTTTATTTTTATACATTCAGATTGTGAAAAACAACAGATAGACTTACTCTCATGCTTTCCACACTCTGCTGCTTTAGTACCTTTACAACCTTTTAATGCTACACATCTTTTCACACCCCATAATGATGATTTGCATTCTTCAGTCCGCGTATCACAACAGTCACCCGTACATCCAATAAAAGTTTTGCCAAATTTTTCTTTGCAGAAATTATCAGACTTCACACAATAGTTTACCCCTCCTGCAAAAAGCGTAAATGTTGATGTTGAACCCTCAGGGCAGCACGCCGCTGATGCTCTTGGATTTAGTTGGTTACAATCTGCACTTTTTGCACAACAAAAAGGAGCTTTTCCACCTTTGTCAGCAGGACAGGCATCCCAGTTATTCGCCCCAAATACGTCGTTGCAGCTTTCTTTTTGACATTTGTAACATTTACAGGTTGCTGGGTGTGTAACAAAGCCCGTTACAAAACCAGCATATCCATTATCACTACATGGTACTTCTACTCGTTCTTCACCAGCACCACAAACACCATCTCCACAATAGGGTCGTTTTGCACAAATATCCCCCTGCTTATCAGTACCTCCAGCTTTTTGATACATCCAATATAATTCATAACCAAGATTCACGTCGGCGTCAGCGCCGTCACAAAATCTTAATCTAGGAGCTTCGTCCTCAACATACCTTTGGAGGCTTGCAAGACCAGAAAAGCATTGATCTATACGTCCATGTCGCCGCACCTCATAGGTTCCTTCTGGACAAAGTTGAGGACCATCACTTTGCGTTGTTGAAGAATCCCCTGCAGGTACAGGATCCGGATCAGGTATATTATTCGAGGAAGGATACGACGACCCAGAATCAGTAGGCGAAGGAACAGGCAAAGGATCTGGAGCAACAGCATATGAATCTGTAGGTGAGGGAGGAGGTAAAGGATCTGAAGAAGGATACGACGACCCCGAATCAGTAGGCGAAGGAACAGGCACAGGATCTGGAGCAACAGCATATGAATCTGTAGGTGAGGGAGGAGGTAGAGGATCTGAATAATTAAGATCATGTCCTACATTACCAACAAAACCACCACCATTAAGACCTGCACCTAAGGCAATACCTACAATAAAAACAACAACCATGACACCAAGATTAGTTTCTTTTGCCATAAACAAGCTTCTTAAAAAAAAAACTCGTATTTAAATCTTCCTAAATTCAATCCCCTTTAGTCTTCGGAACATGGCATTCTTATGCGCGTTAAGAGTTAGTATTTCTCCCACAGATCAATAAGGATCTTAGCTCCTTGTGCAGGCATTCGCTCCTTCTTTTTAAACAAACCCGCAAACGTAAGGTTTTTAAATGGACCACCGTTTCCTTGAACAAGAGAGAGAAGCGTGAAAGAAAAAAGACTTTTTTCTCGTAGCACACTATGAAACCGTTGTTACCAACGTTACGAAGCAAAAGACGCTACGTTGCTTTTGAAGTGTTAGGGAAACCGGCACAACAAAAACAAGTATGGCAAGCCATCCAGCAGTCAGTACTAGAACAAGAAGGAGTGCAAGGATTGGCAAGACAAGAGTTAAGCATGCCTGCATGGAACCAAACAAGCCAAAAAGGCATCTTACGCGTTAGCCACAAACAAGTAACCAACCTAATAGCAGACACCAGCTTTGTGACAAGCATTAACAACCAACCCAGCACGATAAACACACTAAAAACAAGCGGAATGATCAAAAACATGAAGGAGATCCTATAATGCAACAACCCATGCCCCACCAACTAATGGGATATGACAGAGCCATCACCATGTTCAGCCCCGATGGCAGACTCTTACAAGTAGAATACGCAAAGAAAACAGTCAAACAAGGCAGCACCACCATAGGCATGGTGTGCTCTGACGGTATCGTATTCATCGCAGACAAAAGAATAGTAGACAAATTCATCATACCAGAAAGCGTAGAAAAAGTTTTCGAAATAGACGAACATCTTGGCGCAGCAGCATCTGGCATACTAAGCGATGCAAGAGTGCTGATCGAAAGAGCCCAAGTGAAGGCACAGCAACACCGCGTGCAGTTCGACTCAGAGATCGATTCAGTTTCTGTTGTAAAAGAAATCTGCAATCTAATGCAGATCTGCACCCAAAGTGGCGGACTACGACCATTTGGTGTTAGCGTAATCCTAGGCGGTATCGACCCAGACGGCGAAGCACGCCTATTCGAGACCGATCCTACGGGTATTTTCTTCCAATACAAGGCAGCAGTCATCGGAGAAGGAGAGGCAGAGATCGAAGAGATACTCCAAAAGGAATACAACGAAAAGATAACCATCGAAGAAGGACTCGCCATAGCCATGGGCGCTCTTAACAAACTACTAGAAAAGCGGCTCAATCTAGATCGCGTAGAAGCCGCTTGCATCAGAAAAAGCGACAGAAAGTTCACAAAACTAAGCCGCGAAGACATAGAAAAAGCGATGAAGAGGAAATAATCATGGAAAAAGTTATTGTAAAAAACAGAGACGTGGTCGTACCTGGCGAAGTACTCGCTGAAGGTATGGGCTTTGTCCCTGGAGACGGAACATACAGAGAAGGAGACAACGTAAGAGCCGCAAGGCTAGGATTAATGGGCGTAGACGGCAAAGTCGTCAAGCTAACGCCCCTAGCAGGACCGTACGTTCACAAAGTAAACGATCGAATAATCGCACGAGTGAAAGACATCCTCATGACAGGATGGAGAATAGACACCAACAGCGCCTACAGCGCAGTTCTAGGACTCGCAGAAGCAACATCCGACTTCATCCCCCGAGGAGCAGACCTGAAACAATACTTTGATATCGACGACTGGGTGATCTGCAAGATCTCCAAAGTCACGAGCCAAAAGCTCATCGACGTCAGCATGAAAGGACCAGGACTACGCAAGTTGATTGGTGGAAGAGTCATCAAAGTCAACCCTGCCAAAGTGCCAAGAATCATAGGCAAAGAAGGCAGCATGATTAGCCTGATCAAAGAAGGCACTGGAGCAGACATCCAAGTAGGCCAAAACGGCTTCTTATGGATCAAAGCAGAACCAGAAAAAGACCCCAAAGTGGAAGCAGCCATACGCAAGATAGAAGCAGAGGCACACCTTCCAGGATTGACCGAAAAAGTCAAGGAGTTATTCAAATGAGTTACGATAAAAGGTTCGACGGACGACAGTTCCAAGAACTACGAAAAATGGAAGCCAAAGTAGGCGTTGTGCCAAGCGCACAAGGAAGCGCCATGTTCAAGATCGGGAACACCGTAGCCATCGCAGCAGTGCGAGGCCCAAGAGAGGTACGACCCCGATTCATGCAGGACCCAACACAAGGGTTACTGCGCTGCCACTACAATATGATGCCCTTCTCCGGACACGGAGACAGAGTACGACCAGGCGGCGGAAGACGAAGCAAAGAAATCAGCATGATCATGGAACAAGCATTAAGGCCTGTGATCAACTTGCAAGACTTCCCAAACGCCATGATCGAAGTTTTTGTAGAGTTACCACAAACAGATGCAGGCACCAGATGTGCAGGAATCACCGCAGCAGCAATGGCACTAGCACATGCAGGCTATGAGATGAAAGACTTGGTAACCTCAGTCGCTCTAGGTAAAGTAGGCAACCAGATCGTTGCAGACGTAAACTATGACGAAGAAGCCTACGAAGGAGAAGGTGGAAGTACAGACATTCCGATCGCCATCGTTCCCTCAACAGGAGAGGTCACCCTCCTCCAACTGGACGGAGAGGTAACCCAAGAGGACCTCAAGAAGGTCATCGAACTCGGCACCAAGGCAGCAGCAGACATTTTTGCCGTACAACAACAAGCGCTGAAAGACGCGTTTAAGGAGACAGCATGAACAGAGAACACTTACTCAAAGCACTCGCAAAAGGCGTTCGTTATGACGGACGCAAGCTAGACGAGTACAGACCGGTCAAAGTAGAAAAAGATGTTTCGCACAGCGCTGAAGGCAGTGCTAAGGTCACCATCGGAGCAACCGAAGTAATTGTGGGCGTGAAGATGGGCTGCGAAAAACCCTACTCAGACACACCTGAAGAAGGAAACCTTATGGTTAACGTGGAACTCCTACCCCTGTCTGCAGACAGACACGAGCCAGGACCACCCACCCAAGAAGGCATCGAACTTTCTAGAGTGACAGACAGAGGCATCCGAGAGAGTAAAGCCTTGGATGTCAAGAAACTCTGCGTCACAAAAGGAGAGCTAGTGTGGAACATCATGGTAGACGCATGCACCCTCAACGATGATGGCGGCATGTTTGACGCTATCGGACTTGGAGCCATGGCGGCACTGCAAAACGCAAAGTATCCAGAGCTAGAAGATGGCGTTGTGAACTACGACAAGAAGTCAGACGTAGGCGTTCCCTTGGATAGAGACCCACTACCGGTTACTGTGTACAAAGCAGGACCACACTTATTCGTGGATCCAACCATACAAGAACAGCTCTTTGCAGACTCCCGACTAACCATCTCGGTTACGAGAGAGAACACAATCGTGGCATTGCAAAAAGGCGGTCCTGGAACACTTACCGTGGCAGACATTGACACCATGGTAGGCATCGCGCTGAAGAAAGCACCAGAATTGAGAAAAGCACTATGAACAAGTACGAACTCGCACGCATTATAGGAAGTCGAGCCTTACAGATAGCAATGGGCGCACCCTTCCTTGTCAAACTATCTGACAAGGAGCTCGAAAGCATGGCTTTCAACCCTATCAAAATAGCGCTCGCTGAAAACGAAAAAGGCGTTCTTCCTATTGCGGTACGGCATGCATGAGATAACCCCTGAAAAGCTTGATAAGTATTTCAAAGTAACACGCGCAGCTCTGGCCAAGGCGAAGACGCATTCTGAGAAAAATAAAGAAAGCAAAATCATCTTAGACATGGCTTCTCGGTACGTCGATGACGCACAGTGGTTCAAAGACAAAGATGACGTGGTCAACGCCTTCGCAGCGCTGAACTATGCGCATGGCTGGCTAGACTGCGGTGCACGACTAGGATTCTTGAACGTACAAAGAGACAGCGAACTGTTTACGGTTGACTGACACCCTCAACGGTGAAGCTGTCAAACGATCCTCTCACGATAACCATGTCAAACCTGAACAAAGCCTCACCCACCTCTTGTTTATCTGAGATGAGTGCCTTTGCCGCTAGTCTCGTATCGTCAGCAGAGAATCCGGCGATGATCAGGTGATCTCCCTTCAACAAGAGTATTCCTTCCCCTTCGGTAAAGTCTCTGGCGCAATCCGCGTTTGGCGTGCGACCTCTGAAGGGAACGTCTAAGACTTCTGCAGTGTCCCTGTTGCCACACGGACCGCCCAAAAGAATGCCAGGTTTTCTCGTACTGAAGGCAGCGTCGGTCTTGAGGGGTAGCTTTAGATTTCCTCTGATGTCAATGGCAGCGATGTTGTCTGCTGAAGAAGCCTGGCTTCCGATGACGACAGGATAGTTTTCCTCTTGTGCTTTTGCCATAAATTCGAGGATGTGACCATTCACTGGCTCGCTTCCCGGATCATCGATCACCACTTCATGTATTATCTCTACAGGTGCGAATCTTGATCCTTTAAGTTCCAGAACGTTTCCAGGATGGCTCTGCTCATTGATCAAGGAAGCAACACGCCTTAGCGTTGAGGCTAGGCGCGACGCGGTCGGTGCTATCACGACCAAATTGTCGTGGTTGTCACCGTACACGACCGTTTTTCCGTTGTCAAGAAGGTCCACAACAGCGTTCGTTTCATCCTCAGGTAGTCGGGCTCCCCTTAAAGAAGTGGTTGCTAGAGCGTTCGACGCCTCATGAGTCTGTTCGTTCCAAAGGCTAAGAACGATTGCGGTGTTCTCCAGATTGGGTGCTTGGTCTGTATCCAAAGCTGTTTGCACCACGTCAATGTCTGCAGCCAAATCAGAAGCAGCTTGGATGACGGCGGTTAGCCCGGTTCCTGAAGGAATGATTATTTTGTAGGTGGCTTTATCTCTAAGGATACGGTTGAGCACGTCATTGATAGGAGAGCTAACACGCACCGGCAACTCAATGGATTCGTCTACAGGATCAACGATGACTTCCGGATCAGTACCTACAGGATCATCTATCAATATGGTACAATCGTCTGGACAGGTACGCTCCTCTCTAGGATCACACTCACCATTACCACACAGTACCGGTCGGACAATCTCTGCACAATCTCTCGGGCAGGTTTTATGAGTCTCGCCGTATCTAGGAATATCATGTCGGAAGCAAACTCCATCGCCACATCTGGGGATGTCTCCGCAACACAAGGCGCCACCTTCACAAGCCAAAGAGTATTCCTGATTATGACCACAACCTCTGACAGGGGAGGTGCACTTGTACCCTTGGGTTAGACAAGGACTTTTTGGTTCTACCATCGGTGTTGTGGTAACCTTGCAGAAGCCGTTTCGGCACACGTTGAAGGAGCAGGGCTCTGTCAAGCACGTCATAAGTGGGCAGTCTCTGTCAGTGTTGCAACTCGTGGTTGTGTCTTGGAAGTTTCCGTTTGGCTCGCATTTGAAGCCGGACCAGCACTTGTTCCTTCCACAATCGCATCCGTGGGTGATTCCATACGCGCATCCTATGCGCAATCCCCTGGCAAAGTCGCAGGTGTCTGTACAATCATCAACAAAACGCCTCCAGATACCTCCAGCAGGTCTGCATCGTTTTTCTTGAGGAGCTCTCTCGTCAAAGCAAGGCGATGCTTGCTTACAAGAGCAGGTGCGTGCGTCCACTCCGCGAACACAACCGCCCCCCATAAAACCCGGTGGGCAGTCTTGGCAGAATTGTGGGCAGTCCCTAGCAGTCAGAGCACATCGTGAGGGCACGCAGGGTGGTGGAGGCCTGCACCGGCCTGTTGCAGGATCCAAAGAGGAACACCCTCCGCCTTCCATACCTGGACCGCACAGACTGCACGCATCACAGACTTCATCAGGTGGTGGTGCAGTGGAAGTAGTAACTTCAGGTTCATTAATGGTGATGTCCTCATCCAGATCAAGATTGACACCCAAATCAAGATCATCATCCAAATCAAGATCTGTTGTCTCAGATGCAGGGATAAGCGTGCAAGGCGCGGGTTGTTTGCATTCGCACGAATCATCTTCTACACCACCCACACAGCCACCCCCAGTAGATCCAGGAGCGCACGCTGCGCACACGGTTGGACAGGTTGCACGGGTAAGCTGACAACCCGTGCACGCAGGAGGTTGCCTGCAGGAACATGTTGCGGCATCTACGCCGCTGACACAAGAATCACCTTGTACGCATGTAGAACACAATCTAGGACAGTCTGTAGATGTCAACGAACACGCAGGAGGATCAGTAGACGCTGTGCCGTCAAGATCTGTAAAGTCAAGACCAAGGTCGAAGTCCAAGTCGAGGTCTAAGTCCAAGCCTTGCAGGCCAGTAGGATTAGGGTTCACTAAACTGAACAGCCCTGCTAGTGCTACCAACCCCACTAAAGCTGTCACAGCAAAAGGGGCGTGATGCTCGGTCATTGACCCCCAAAATACAGTTCGCATATATAAAACGTACAGGGGGTGACCTTTATAAAGGAACTACGGCTTATAAACTCATGAGTGAACTCACCATGGCATATGTTCGGCGCATAACCGGAACAGAACATTACACTGATGACCAAAACGCTGAAATAGCGAGCATGCGAGTTTTGCCACCTGCACCTTTAGACTTTCAAGAACAACTTGCCCTTAATGATGTGGTTGATAAGGCCAAACCCGTGTTGGGCTTTCTTTTAGAGCAAAGAATAGCTTTTCCACTGCATGCAGTATGGCAACACTACCGAGCTGAGTTACACGACAATAGCATCATGGATGGAGACTTCCGAAGAGCACTTGATTCTGATACAGACGTTCAAAAACTGGGTCAGACAAAACCGTTCTAGAACTAACTAAACAAGCCTAACCAGCTCAAGAATTTCTTAAACACGCCAGAATCCATGCAGGAGCCGTTAGCGCACACGTTAGACTTGCATTCGAAGTTGTTATCACAGCGTATGTCTGCAGGTTTCTGTGATCTTAGCTCGCCTTCTGTGGTGCAGAACTCACCTTTATCACGAACACCTACCGGTAGACACATCCCTCCAGAAATGCAACCATCGCACTTCCTTTCTTCAAGCTCTGGAGGCTGTGGCCTTTCAAGGTCCAAGAACTCCGGTTCTTCTATGAGTATTGGTTCTGGCTCGAAAAACTCTTCCTTAGGCTCAACATCAGATTCCTTACAATTAAATCGTACTGACTCGCTTACACCATCAAAGACGGATGTTTGTTTCTCAGGATCGCATGAGCTCACCCAGACCAACTTTGTCCCTCTCATACCCTTCAAGGAAAGGGTACAGCTCTCAATGTTTTGAACACCCTCTACTGCGCAACCATCCACGAACTCTCCGTTTCGCAAGGCCTTGCATGTCTGTTTTCCTTTATCTCCGATTTTGAAAATGCATTTGACCTTTTCTTTGAGTAGCGGAACGGCCATGGGCTCAGCAGGCTCAACCTCTGGAGGCTCTGCGAAGAAGGGTACGACTTCAATGGGCTCAGCAGGCTCAACCTCTGGAGGCTCTGCGAAGAAGGGTACGACTTCAATGGGCTCGCTGGACTCAACGAGTACTGGAGGCTCGATATCGATAATTTCAATCTCTATAGGTTCAACGATAACAGGAGGTTGAAGGAATGGAGGCTCGATGGTTATGGGCTCAATAATGACGCACTTGCCCTGTTCGCATGCACCCTGAGGACATCTAGCGCCCACCACGGTGATGCAATTAACAAGACAGTCAGAGTTCTGTCTGCATTCTGGTTCAGGATAGAGAAGATGTTCTACTTCAGAAGCAAGAACGACTTTGAACTGGCCTTTTCTCCTCAAAGCGCTTTCAATATCTGCAGCTAATACGACGTGTTCTGCAGGAGATCTGTCTCCCACAACAATATAGCCAGATCGGGATTCGAGTAGTAGAATAGTCACTTGATCTTGTAAGGATGAGATTTCACCGTACAGCTTTACTATTCCAACGCCCCGTAGAAGCTTTTTACTTAACAAAACTTCGGAGACGTCTTGTGCAAACACAATAGTTGATGCGGGACTCTTGTCTGGAACCGCGATGATTGCAGGTATTTTTCGCTGCACAGGACAGTCAAACACTGCCTCACCGCCCTCACCAATAACTGTGTAATCATAACCGCCGCAAGAGCTCTTCCAGGTAACCTTCTCACCAAGCAAGCCTTTCAACCTTGCCTTACATTTCTTACTACCGTCGTTAACACAATGATAATCACCAAAAGAAGTTTGAGTATAACACTTTTCTTTGCCAACACCATTCTTAAATACACACACTACGTTATCAGGAACAAGAGGATCTACAGGGACAACAATCATACAATTGCCACCCTCACAAACACCCTCAGCACAATCTTGGTCACTTCTGCACTCTACAGGCTGAGAACCACAATTGAACACTGCCTCACCGCCTTCGCCTACAGATGTGAAGGCAGTACCGCCACAAGAGCTCTTCCAGGTGAGCGCTTCACCTTCGCGTCCTCGGACTTTCACTTCACATAACTTTTGTCCTTCGTTAATGCACCCGTAGGAGCCATGATCGTTTTGTGTGTAGCACTTCTCGCCACCAACACCGTTAAAGAATCTGCAAACTACTTGGTCACTAATTACCGGAATGCTTCTGAAAGAAGTACACATGTTGTTTACACAAGCATCTCCCACTCCAATCTCTAAACAGTCCTCATCTAACTGACAAAAAGGAGGAGCAACAGTAAAACCCGTAATAGAAGGACCAAAAAGAACGGATACCAATGCCACAATTACTAGGCCAGCTTGCCATGCACGCTCTTCCATCATCGAGGGAAAACCCAACTAGTATTTAATAGTATACATTTTTATATACTGGCAGAAAGGTCAGGTTTCTTGTATTCGCAAGCCCAAAAACTTGGCAATTTCCTGAACCTCGCGGAGCGTGAGCAGTTTTCCACCGCCTGGCACAGCAACGTGGGCGTAGCGTAAGGACCATGGAAGAAAATCGATTTGTTGGTACACTCCCTTTTCTTTGTACTTTATGGCACAATCATAGGGAGGATTTTTGCTAAGATAAAGCTGACCTGCAGCAAATCGAGTCTTCCTCGCCCACACAACCGTGTCCTTTGTAACCGGAACATTCCACTTTTTACAAAGAAAGAAGGCGTTTCGGTGCGAGATCACGATCGCACCTGCTTGCCGTTGCATATGCGCACGCAAAGGAATAAAATAGAGGGCGATAAGTATAAATATGAACAGCACATAAATCATCACACCGGTAGATATTTCGGTTGGGTCGACCCTCCAAAAGATGCCTATCGCGATAATAACCACGATCAACATACCCATGATGAATTCTTTCATGAGCTTATATTCAAAACGTACCTCTCGTGAACCCTTGGCTAACTCATATGCAGACATTATATTCCGGCACACCCTACTGAATATTTAATTCTTTGCCCACAAACATTATATATTGGGGGAAACTAAAGGAACGCATGGATCCGCGCCATGATGACTTGCTCAAAGTGTTGAAACGGGCAGCCAGAGCGCTGAAAGCTAAAGACTATGCAAGTTTAAGCGCGATAAGCAACCAAGTGGTGCACAACGCCATCCTTTTCCAAGACAATCACGCAGTGCACACTGCCATAGTGCTGTACGCCTTGGGCAAGATTGCCGCACAATCCAAAGATAAGCAACTATCCGTAGATATAGAGCTTGACAAGGCCATCGTGGCAGTAGAAAGAGAAAAACACAGCCAGTACGAGAAGGAGTTGCGCCACATCATGCAAGTCTTGCGAAAGGCAGACAACAAAGTCAACATGTACACCCAAGAAGCTTTGGATAGAGCTCGCGTCAAGAAGGGGTACAAACTGCACACGCATGGGTTAAGCGTGGCAAGAACCGCAAAGCTTGTGGGCGTCTCACAGTGGGAATTACAAGGATATCTCGGAAAAACAGTCCAAGAAGAACCACAAAAAAGAGATCGGCTTGCCATAGCAAGAAAATTGTTCACTCAACGTCGCTAATCAAATCATCAGCACTATGTACTGAAGCAGCGACTATTGTATCTTCCTTGCCACAATAAGGACATAGGCGAGGCGTGTGACCACTATGGAAACGCCAGTTACAGCTCGAACACCGAAACACGCTCTTCATACGACTGAATAAGAGTAAGGGATATTTAAGCATTATTGCGCTCAAGAACCAAACATTTTTATACCGGAAGGCTGCCGTTTGAAGTTAGAGGTGGTATAATGAAAAACAAAGAAACTGCCGCAGTAGCGTATGTGATCCTAGGAATAGTAGCCATCATGGCCATTGTAGGCTTGGTGTTGTTGTTCCGCGGAGGCATGGCCACAGGACAATTCGCAGAGAGAAAGATAGTATCGAGCGATTTCATGGTCCAAGACGGCGGAAACGTGCGAGAAGGAACCGCGCCTGTTCGGTATGCATACGACGACACTGTGACACAAGCAAGAATCAACAGTGCCCAAGCATCCAACGAGATTGTCGGCACAACGCGTGCAGGATGAACAAAGATCTTTTTTTTGTTATTCTTCTTTTTATTCTTATTATTATTCTAGCATTGATCGTTTCTAACATAGATGCAATATTCCCCACACCCGTACCATGAAGTGGATCAATACCGCAGTGAAGAGCGTGCAAGACATCTGGCAGCCATTGTTCCTAGTTAGCATGCTCGTGGATCTCGCTTTCTTATTCATCCTAGGATTTTTGACCAAGCCCTTAACAGACAAACTGGTTGAGTACGCAATTCTCATCTATCAGGACATGTCTAACCAGCACGTCACCGTGCTTGGATCACAGTATGTAGGGCAGGCCATTATCGTATATCTCGTGCTAGCCATCGCAGTCTTTGTGCTAAGCGCACTAGGCCAAGGCCTCGCATGGTGGCTGGCAAAGGGCATGACTGGCAAAGCAAGCAGTATTGCATATGTCAAGCAGTTCACCAAACTCCTGGCACCGTACTATATAGTATACTGTATCACGTACGTTGCGAATGAATACTTCAGCCTACGCCACCATATTCTTGAGCAGGTCGCCAAACAATCCCTAACCAACGTGTTTGCGTGGGCACACTGGGCCATCATCATCGTGTTAGTAGCGTTTGCGTATGCTGCATTTGCTCATGGAAAACATCAATCATGGAAGCATTGGAAGTCGTGGGGTCGTGCTGCCATCGTTATTGGCGTGGTGGGTTTGAACGTTCGGTTCATCCTACGATTGCTGCCCATGCCGTACTATCTCGTGTTTGGTATTCCGTTGGTACTAGCCTTATTGAGCTGGCACCGTATAGCTTTTATACGACTGTCCTCCTAACACGTGTATGGCATGGACGCACGCGCTTGACCCTGTAGCGCTGAATCTTGGATTCTTCCAGATACGATGGTATGGCGTGATGTGGGTCATCGCCTTCTTCTTAGTTCAGTACTTCTTGAAGAAAGCGGTCAAGGATGGCGAGCTCGATCTTACTGTTAAACAAATTGAAGACATCATGTTATGGTTGACGGTGTCAATCGTTGTTGGTGCTAGACTTTTCTACGTTCTCTTCTACAATCTGTCGTTCTACCTTACGAATCCGTTGAAGATTTTTGCGGTGTGGCAAGGCGGGTTAAGTTTCCACGGAGGGTTGGTGGGCGTTATCCTTGCAGTATGGTGGGTGTGCAAAAAGTACGAGATCAATTTTTGGAAGTTAGCCCACGTAGTAGTCGTACCGTTAAGCTTGGCACAAGCACTAGGAAGGATGGGCAACTTCATCAATGGAGAATTGTATGGGCGTGTTTCTGATGTTGCGTGGGCAGTCTTCTTTCCAGGAGTGGAAGGGGCGAGACACCCTTCACAACTGTACGAAGTAGGATACAACTTGTTCATCTTCTTGGTGTTGTTACGCACCAAAAACCATAAGCTCGCCATTTTCATGATGCTGTACAGCGTCTTCCGATTCTTGGTAGAGTTTGTCCGCCAGCCAGATGTACAATTAGGCATGATCGGACCCCTGACCATGGGGCAGTGGCTCACGATTCCTGTCTTCCTAGCAGGACTATACATCTACCGCAAACGTTTATAAACCACCCACACACTGTCGACGTGTGAAACGCGCTTTACTGTTATTGTTATTGGTGGCTTGTGCTGCACCCGAAGTGGTGGATTACGGCACTCCCGCACCCATAGTTCCAGAAGGAAACGTGCACGTCGTGTTGCAATCACCAGAAAACGTTTCAGTAGAGATCAACAAGATAACCCTTGATAACATTCTTGTTGAAGATGTTCCTATCACTTATAACGCAGTCCAACCTACGCTGTTAGGAACGCTCCGAGGCGAACCACAAATACTCAACACATTAAACATAGAGTTTGGTGAGGTGTTGGTCGCAGGGCGAAAAGCAGTCATGCCCTCACGAACGGTAAAGATTGTCCACCCCTTCACCATACGCAATCAAGAAGACACAGTAATAGTTTTGGAACTCCTAAAACACGAGAGCACGTTTGAAGCTAACCGATTAGTGTTTGCTCCAGTGTTCCGAGTGTATGAAATCTCCAACGCTAAAGTGACGTTGCAAAGCAGCAGACAAATCAGCACCACCGGATCAAGAGGAGAAGTGTTGAAGATAGGAATGAACGAGCACGGCGTCACCGGACCTGGACTAACAATACCTCGCACCAGCAAAATCATCGTTGACGGAGAGAACATACGGCTAGGAATCGTGACCGTTCCCGAACCTGAAGTGTTAACAGAAAAATTAACCACCACGCTTGGAGAAAGACCACGCATCACCAAAATCACAGTCATTTCTCACCGCATGAGTCCGGTAAAGTTAACCGCACGAGAGGGCCAGTACGTACAACTCTACTTCACCAGCTTCGATGAAGTATACGGCATTGACCTTGAAGGGTATGACCTCCATGTAGACTTGCAACCTCGCCAGTCTAACACCATGACCTTCACTGCTGACAAGAAAGGTACATTTGAGCTACGATGCAGGAACACTTGTGTCGGTAAAGAAAATCGATTGATGGGCAAGCTCACGGTTCGGTAGACTGCTTCCATAAGAAATCAAAATATTTTATGTAATTCTCTGCTATTTGCTTGTTTCGAATAACAAAAGCGAAAGGTTGGTCATGTAACATCACGTTAGCAACGTTATCCCCATACACGAAGATCACGTTCGGATGGCCGCTAAACGCTTTAGGTAAAAAACGAGCTTTTTCCATAGGGAATGGCTTGAAATCCTTAATGTTTTCCTGGCGTAAGAGAATGTGCAAGGGTATTTTCTTTGCTAGCCTTCGCCTCATCCAGCTTGCGAAGTAGTGTGGCTTGTTGATAGGCCAGTACCTTCCTGCGGCAATGAAATAAATCTTCTTGTGCTCCAGGCACGCCTCCCATACTGCTTTAACACCGTCCTCGCTGGTGAACAGTTCTGCATCGATTTCTGGCTTTTCAGCGTTGAACTTTTTGGTAATTTCTGGCACCATTGCCTGGACTTCCTTCTTTGTTCGCTCAAGATCTAACATTTTCTCATCAACATACCCTACCAGCTTGGTAGGATTAGCAAGCTGGAACAACCGTCTTCGGTTTTCGGTGACGTAAGACACCAGACCTCTTTCGATGAGCTTGTTGAGAATGTCATAGATATTTCTCCTTTCAATGCCTGTCTTTTCATGAATCCTGTTCAAGGGAGACTGACCAATGTCTAGAAGAGCTCCATATATTTTGATCTCTCCGTCGGACAATCCTAGGTCTCTTAACATACTCAGACGCATAGTCTTAGGAAGCTTGTCAAGTATATAAATATGGTGTTGTACCAATGCCACGAAAGGTTATATGGTGAGTTTCACCTACTAAACCATGACGATTATACAAACCGTCAGGAACGCAGCTATAGCTGCAACCATGGCCCTGCCCGTTTTTGGCGACGGCCTCACCATAGGAAAGAAAGGACCAACCAACCTCCAACTACAGAACGTTACCACGCATAACGTTGAGAAGAAATCAACATCCACCAACACTGCGATAAAGTATTGGGACAAGAACAAATGGGCCATTGTCAGCCAGCCATACGTATGGAATAAGAACAAAGAAGGCACAGGAGATCTTACCATCCTTGGAGGTCCAAGAGGAGATCATGGAACTCTGCATTACAACAGCTTTGCAGGCATGACGGTTCCTACAGGAAAGATTGGTTCAGACAAACCCACCGTTAGAGCAGGAGTACTCGCAACCAAAACCTTCTTGGATAACAAGTGCGAGGTAGACGTAGCCCTCCAAGGCAACTTTCCCTTAGACAACGCACCCAACTCTTACAAGACAAGCATAGTCGTGGGTGGCAACCTCTCCAAGACATGGAAAGCAGGCGTTGGCTACCGAAACATCCACGTCAACGGCGAGAACAAAGGCACCGCCATAGGTGTGGTGCGCAAGCTCTTCCCAAACGTTAAAGGAAAACCACATGCCGAATTCCGCGTCAACCAGGGCATTTACGGAGGTAGCATTGCACAGATGCTGCTCAGGTGGAATTTCTAATGCGCACGGTGTATGAAGGGCCAGGGCCTCTCGGGTGGCTAGAAAAATTTCTACGGAAATACCATTCAGAAATAGAAAGTGAACAAATGGAACATAATTCGAAAGGCACCTGTTTATGGCGCATAACCGTGTATCGAATAGATAATCGCATAGCCTACATGGCCAACAACCCCGATCCAGAATGGAGCGGGCCCGACTCTACAACAGTTATATCTGAATACCGAAATTTCCCTTATGACCAATGCCACAGAATTCTCATTATGGACGGAAAGTCAGAGCAGGGCCCAACAGAAAAAAATATTCAGAAAGAAATTTCCAGACGACTGGCATAACTCCCGATAGTCTTAAAAACACGAGAGTCTGTTAAGGGATATGTTCCATGATAGGGGTATCAAAGAAGTACTAGAGCATCTTCACACAACAGAAAAAGGGCTATCCAAGCAGGAAGCCACCAGAAGGCTAAGCGAAGGCAGAAACGAACTACAAATAGCAAAACCACCTGGCGTGCTCGCCTTACTATGGGAACAATTCAAATCACCCCTAGTCTGGATTCTTATCGTTGCAGGCGTGATAAGCGCAGTATTGCACGAACGAACAAGCGCGTACACCATCGGACTCATTATTGTTCTAAACGCTATCTTTGGCTTTATCCAAGAATACAAAGCAGAACAAGCCATCGAAAAGCTCAAGAAAAGGATGGCACCCAAGGCAGTAGTCATAAGAGGCGGTGAAACGTTAGAAATACCCTCAGTAGAGGTCGTACCTGGAGACATATTAGTGCTAGAAACCGGCACCAACATCGCAGCAGACGCAAGATTGGTGACGTGCCAACACTTGCAAGCGATGGAGAGCGCGCTCACCGGAGAGAGCGACTCTACCACAAAAAAACTAGGCGAAGTATCGGTGAAGGCAACCGTTGCAGACCGAACCAACATGGTGTTTGCCGGAACCTCAGTCACTATGGGAAAGGCGAATGCAGTTGTTGTCAACACAGGCATGCGTACCCAGATAGGAAAAGTTGCATCCTTACTACAAAGCACAAAAGATGAAGCGACACCCTTAGAAAAACACATCAACCAGCTAGCCAAGTGGCTAGGCATCACCGTACTCATCCTCGCAGCACTAATCTTTGCACACGGCGTGGCAACAGGAAGACCCGTATTTGACGTGCTCCTACTAGCCATCGCACTAGCTGTTGCAGCCATCCCAGAAGGATTGCCAGCAATCGTCACCGTAACCATGGGACTAGGTGTGCAACACATGGCAAGACGCAGCGCACTCATAAGAAACATGCCCAGCGTGGAAACACTAGGAGCATGCACCGTAATTTGTTCTGATAAGACAGGAACCCTCACCCATAACGAGATGACGGTAAGAAAGCTGTACGTGAACAATGAAGTGGTGAATGTGAGTGGCAGCGGATATGATGAAGATGGAAAGTTCTCCAAAGACCCCAAAGGATTCTCATTATTGTTGCGTATAGGAGCTATGAACAACAACGCAACTCTCCACAAAGAAGAAGACATGACCAAAATTGTAGGAGACCCGACAGAAGGAGCACTATTAGTGAGCGCACGCAAAGGAGGCATGCACTATGATCAGCTACAAAGACAATACCCAAGAAAGGACGAGATAGAGTTCACCTCTGAAAGAAAGATGATGAGCACCACCCACGTCATGGAAGGCAAGACCACCATGTACACCAAAGGTGCACCCGAAGTACTCGTCAGAAAGTGCACTCGCATATGGGCAAACGGTAGAGTGATGAACCTCACGCCAGAAGCGAGAACAAAAATACTCAAGCAAGCAGAAAAGTTTGCCAACGAAGCATTACGCGTGCTTGCTTTCTCCTACGGCACGGAAGAGAGCGACATGGTGTTTGTAGGATTGCAAGCCATGATCGACCCACCACGAAGAGAGGCAAGAGATGCCATCAAAAAATGTCAGAGTGCAGGCATCAAAGTTATCATGATTACTGGAGATCACATGTCCACCGCCGTTGCTGTTGCAGGCCAACTCGGACTCAAAGGGAATGCAGTAGAAGGTAAGGATTTAGACAAGCACGCCAACAAAGACATCACCGTGTACGCAAGGATTGAACCTGCACAAAAACTACACATTGTTGCATCACTAGAAAGGAAAGGACACGTTGTGGCCATGACAGGGGATGGAATCAACGACGCTCCTGCGCTAAAACGAGCAGACATCGGCATCGCAATGGGCAAGTCCGGAACAGACGTAGCCAGAGATGCCTCAGATATGGTGCTCGCGGATGACAACTTTGCCAGCATTGTAGGAGCGGTGGAGGAAGGCAGAAGAATCTTTGACAACATCCGAAAGTTTGTGATGTATCTTGTCAGTTCAAACATTGGAGAATTGTTAACAGTGTTCTTGAGCATTCCGTTTGGCATGCAAATGCCCGTCACTGCAATGCAAATTTTATGGATCAACCTAGTTACTGACGGAGCACCTGCGCTTGCTCTAGGTTTGGAGCATGCAGAGCCAAAGAACATGGCGCGTCCACCTCGCAATCCTAAGGAAGGCGTGCTCACCAAGCATAACAGCATCTACACCTTGCTAGTAGGCGTGCTCATGGCAGTAGGAACATTAGGCGTGTTTGCCTACTCGCACCCCGAGACCAACCTTGCCTATGCCCAAACTATGGGATTTACCACACTCGTGATGTTCCAACTCTTTAATGTTCTGAACCAAAGAAGCGGCGTACATTCTACCTTTGTACTGAGAAACAACAAATGGATATGGTGGGCCTTACTAGCAAGCGTACTACTCCAAGTGTTAGTCATCTACAGCCCGCTCAACCTATGGTTTGATGCTGTCCCACTAGCAGCCATGGACTGGGTATGGTGCACGCTTGCAGGAGCCAGCGTACTCGTTATTGGAGAACTAGTAAAGTTCTTCAAGAAGGCTTAGATCTTGCCAACCAAATCTAGTCCAGGTTTGAGCGTGTTCTTTCCGGGTTGCCAGTTTGCAGGACATACTTGGCCAGGGTTCTCGCGAACAAACTTTGCAGCCTTGAGTTTGCGCAATAATTCATCAGCACTTCTTCCCAAGCTGTTGTCGTGTAATTCCATAGCCTTGATGACACCATCAGGATCAACGATAAAGCTTCCGCGCAATGCTAATCCTTCATCGTCTAGATACGTTCCAAAGGCTTTGCATAATTTGCCAGTAGGATCTGCGAGCATAGGATAGCGTATTTTTTTGATAGCCTCAGAATGGTCATGCCACGCTTTGTGGACGAACACGGTGTCTGTGCTTACAGAAGCGATCTCTGCACCTTCTTGCTTGAACTGGTCGTACAGGTTTGCTAACTCTTCTAGTTCTGTGGGGCAGACAAACGTGAAATCTGCAGGATAGAAAACGACAATAAGCCATTGTCCCTTGTAATCGCGAAGGTTCACCTTCTTCGTTGCCTCATCGTGGAACGCTTCCACTTCGATGTCTGGAACTTGGCTACCAATCATAGAATATCGCGTTTGTTCGCTGCATAAAAAGGTTAGGTTTACAAAGAAACAATCGCCCGAGCAATCTTTTCGGGAACGTGTCGTAGAATAGTCTTAGCTTCAGAAGGATACACCTTGGCTAGGTCTGCTCTTAGGGCTCTAGGATCATCACCTAGATCATCTTCTACCAGTTTTGAATGCTCTGTGAAGTACTTATCTAGTACTGCCTGGTCTGGCTTGTCTTGGCTTATAATGATATGATCCATCTTGCATCCGCTGTACTTCTCAATCTCTTTAACAAAGTCAAGAGCTTTGAAATTGAAGTTGCCTTCTTTGGTGAACATGTTACACACATAGATCTTTGTGGCAGAGCTATTCTGCAGTGCTTCCTTCATTCCTTTGATGCAAAAGTTTGGCAAGATACTGCCATACAGGTCTCCTGGACAGATCACTATTTTGTCTGCCTCACGAATAGCCTCTCCGGCATCCTTGAACAAGAACGCTTCAGGTTCAAGCATGAGTTGGGTGATTTTCGTGTGCTCACCTTCAGGGTAAGAAACATTATCTTGGCCGTCCAACGTTCGCCCATCTTCTGTTTTTGCAGAAAGTGTGACAGAATCAGCAGTTACGGGAAGCACTTTTCCCTTAACTTTGATGAGTTTGGCCGCTTCTTTGATACCTTCTGCGCTGCTTCCGGTGATTTCTGCTAACGCAGTAATAATCAGGTTTCCTAAAGAATGACCATCCTTGAATCTAAAATTGAACAAATCCCTAAGTATCTGTGCGTGCTCGTCATCTGCTAGAGCCACCATACACTGACGCACATCTCCTGGCGGTAGGACACCATATTCGTCTCTTAACTTGCCGCTACTCTTGCCGTCATCGCTCATGTTGACGATAGCAGTAACACTACATTCGTAGTTCTTCAACCCTCTCAAGATCTGGAACTGTCCTGTCCCCCCACCTATAGTCACTATCTTCTGCACGAGGGGATGATACATTCGTGCTTTTTTAAGGGTTCGGTACCTGTCGTCCACAACACACTTTTTAAAGAAAGACCCTTTTCAGGCCCCTATGCGCAGGTTTATCGTACTCTTCTTGGTAGCATTAATAGGGTGTGTCACGGTAAACATGGGCCCTGCAGAGCAAGTGCCCTGCTTAAGACTGGCTTGTGGGGAAGGAGAGAGATGCTTAGAGAACAACGGAGCAGGACAGTGCATCCCCTACGTGTGCGAAACTTTAGGTGGGAAGCTTTGCAAACCCACAGAGAAGTGCCCAGGAAGCAACCCAGTACAAGGAGAGCCCTGTTGTAGCGTGGATTGCGTAGATAGCGGCATTGATCTCTGTCAAGATATGACGTGTGCTAGGAACACCAAGTGTGTTGACGGTGAATGTCTTCTGAAAACGTGTACTGAGATTGGTGGAGAGGCATGCAAAGAGTTCAGAGCATGCAGCATCATCCCTGTACTCTCATCCGACAGCAAATTCTGCTGTTTGGAACCGTGTTTGAACTTGGAAAGTTGCGACACCAAAGACGATTGTGATGATGGCAAGGCCAGCACCAACGATATTTGTGTCACCGCTACCAAACTGTGCCAACATCTTCCCATCACTACCTGCCAGCACGGAGATGGGTACTGTACACCCGGATGTACTGTCGAGAATGATCACGATTGCGGGCCAGAAGTCACGTGCAGAACAGATGCAGACTGCGATAGCGGCGTGGTTCGCACCAAATTCTGCGAAGGACGCTATGAAGGAAGAGAATGCACCTCCAACTGCAGGTGTGTTAGTTTATTGCAAGACGAATGCCAGGATGACGACCGAATCTGCCCTGTAGATTGCAATGAATACAACGATAATGACTGTGAGGACGATCCAGAAATCCAACTCGTCGAACCCTTCATCATTGGGGACGAGTATGAGAACCAAAACGTTAGCTGTAGGACTCGATGGTGGCTGTTCTTTGGCACCAACAGCACGTATGAAGAGCAGGTAGAGGTGCGTTATGAGTTCTACGTAGACAGCCTTCTTGTTCGCCAAAAAGACTACACGATCCACCCAGGAATCAATGATGTGGTGATAGAGGTAGGTAGACAAGATCTTAATCATACCTTTGTGCGACTACTCATGGTAGGGAAGAGCGTTGCGATAAGAGGGAATGACCACTTTAGCCAGAACCTAGAGCAGTTCTGCACGCCCAGAAACAGCACCACTCAGGCGTAGTGTGGAACGCTTATTAAACACCAACACTTGATGCGCGTGTGGAAGCTAAAGCAGATGCAGTTTATGAAGTAAGCTGGGAAGTGTGCAACAAAGTAGGCGGCATCTATACTGTCGTGAGTAGTAAAGCACGCAGCATGATGGAACAATACGGCGATAACTTTCTTCTCATAGGTCCTTGGTTTCCGGCCAAGACACCAGGCGTGTTTGAAGAAAGACCTGCACCAAAAGATCTAAAGAAAGTGTGTGGAGAGCTAGCCAAAGAAGGCATCCAGATCCATTTCGGAAAGTGGCTGGTGAAAGGAAGTCCGCCCGCGTTATTGATAGATTTTTCAGAATACGCAAAGAATGCCAACGCAATCAAAGGAACCTTATGGGATGAGTACCAACTAGACACCCTAGGGACTGACTATAATGACTTTGACGAACCAATGGTCTTTTCCCACGCAGCAGGCAAAGTGATCCAAGCACTTGCAGAAGCAGCAGGTAAGAAAAAAGCAGTGGCGCACTGCCACGAATGGTTATGCGGAGGCACCGTCTTGTACCTAAAAAAACACAGCCAGGTACGAACAGTATTTACAACGCACGCCACCATGCTCGGTAGAAGCCTAGCTTCGGAAGGGAAGAACATCTACGAAGAAAAGATAGATGCAGAGAAAGAAGCTCGAGCACGACCAGGCGTGTGGGCAAAGTATCAAGTAGAAAAAATATGTGCAAACCAAGCGAATGTCTTCACCACCGTAAGTGAAATTACAGGCATGGAAGCAAAGAAATTGTTAGGCGTGAAACCGCCCGTACTCTTGTTTAATGGACTGGATATGGAAAAGTTTCCGACCTTTGAACAAGCAAGCGAAGATCATGCCAAACAACGAGAAAAAATCAAAAGCTTCCTCATACCCTACTTCTTTCCTTACTACACCATGGACCTGAGCAACGTGTTGATGTACTTCATTGCTGGACGTCCAGAATTCCACACCAAGGGCGTGGATGTCTACATACAGGCGTTGGCACAGTTAAACCAAAGAATGAAAAAAGAAGGGAAGAAAGATCCAGTCATTGCGTTTATTTTTGTTCCAGGAAACATCAAAAATGTTAGACCCGAAATTCTAGAAAGCAAGACCCTCTTTGATGACCTCAAAGACAGTGTGGAAGGAAGACACGACAAGATCCAAAGAAGAATCCTAGAACTCATCATCTCACAAAAAGACATCAGCAAGACTAGCTTGTTTGATGAGGACAGCCTGACCGAGCTAAAACGGAAAACACTAGCATTCTTACGAAAGGGAAAGCCACCCATAAGCACCCACGAACTGTATGATGAAAGCCAAGACCCGATCATGCAAGCCTGCAAACAATCAGGTTTGAACAACGCAAAAACAGATCCTGTCAAAATCATCTACTACCCCATCTTCTTGAGCGGAGCAGACGGATTGCTAGATACGGATTATTATGAAACCATGCAAGGTTCGCACTTAGGGGTATTCCCATCATACTACGAACCCTGGGGCTACACACCTTTAGAAGCTGCAGCACTCGGCGTGAGCTCCGTAACCACCGACCTTAGTGGCTTTGGAAGATATCTCTGTAAAGAATGCAAACAAGGACCTTATCCTGGAGTGTTTGTCATACCCCGACTAGGTAAGCAAGACAAGCAAGTCACCAAAGATCTTTCCGGCATCATGTACCGGTTTAGAAAATTCCCCAAGCACGAACGCGTGGAGAATAAACAAACCGCAAAAAGGATTGCGGCCACCGCAGACTGGAAGGTCTTTATCGAAAACTATGTAAAGGCACACAACCTCGCACTACAATGAAATCAACCATCCTCGTGTTCCGGCACGCGCAAAGCACGGACAATCAAAAGAAATTGTTCTCTGGCTGGCGAGATCCATCATTAACCGCAAAAGGGAAAAAAGAAGCACTACATACTAAGAAACAGCTGAAAGACTACACAATCGATATTGGCTTTGAAAGCTCACAAAAAAGGTCAGCACAAACCCTAAAACTCGTTCTTGGCAAGCGCAAGATACAAGTGTTTGTGGACGACAGGATTATTGAAAGGTGTTATGGCGTGTTTCAAGGATTAAGCAAGACAAAATTCACCAAAGTCAACCCACACCTCGTCCAGAAAATAAGGAGAGGGTACGCAACCGTACCCGAGTTTGGCGAAAGCGTCAAGATGGTACAAGGAAGGACACTGCATTTTCTTAAGCAGTTACTACCCTTGTTGCGAAAGTACCAAATGACTGTGGCGATAAGCTGCCATGGCAACAGTATGCGACCGTTACGAAGATATTTTGAACGATTGAGTATCAAGAAAGAGATGAGCTTGGAGAATCCTCAAGACAGAGCGATGATCTACCACGTACGAACCAAAGGCTTGCCTCTACCTAAGAAGCTGAAATGGAAAGCCGTACGCAAACCTAAAAATGTTTTGTACGCGGCCAACAAGAAAAATCCTTTGAAGAAGTATTACTAACGCAACATTTTTATGCGCGGGCTCTTGATCAGTCTACATGATACCTATTGAAGGAAAAGTAAAGACCGCCCTGGGAGGCGAAAAATTAAGGCTCACGGTTGAAGGCAAGCGAGGAGCAGTAATAACACTTGAGCTCAACAAAGCGGCACAGGAAAATATGGCTGATGGCGAAGACCGCAAAGAACTTGCACGAGTACTCAAAGATCACGGCATAGTCATCAGTTTGAATTAGGTGATTCTGCCTTGACAAACTCTTGCATGCCAGAGGTTTGGCTATCTCCAGGAGCTAGTCGATAGGAGTCTTCCTCTTCATGATGGGTGGAGAACTCGAAAAACTCGGTTTCTTCATCTATTCCTATGAATTGGTGGATCATGCCCGGCTCTAGGTGCACAGTATCGTTAGGTCCCAAAATGAGCTTCTTTGCTGGTCCAGGATATCCTTCAGGCCACAACGTGCACTCCATCTTTCCAGATTGTATAAAGAATGTTTCTTCCTTGTTCTTGTGATAGTGCACAGAGCACTTTTTTCCTTTGAACAACCACATCTTCTTGCCGCAGTATTTGGTGTTGGCAATCCACATTTCTTTACCCCAACCTTTAGGGTGTTCTTCTGGTTTCACAAGAAATCGTCCAATGACGTAGCTTATAAGGGTTGCGAATTTGTGGTCGGGCTCCAGAGTGCATCCAAGTCAGTGAGGCTCTTTGGCACAGCACTTCTTTCCTTGTCTGCGGGAGCACAATCCATGGGTTCCCACCCAAAACAGTTTTCTGTGCTGACTACCGGATCTTCATTTGCCGAGGTACCATACAAATAAGAACCTCGCTGCTTGGGCGTTGCAAGCATGAACGTTCTTACCATGGAAACCCAATCCTTTCTGCTCAACCACACACGAGACTGCCAATTATTTGGTGGAGGTTTATTATGTCCATGATGCCCCCCTAAACCTACGTTGACGGCATAAAAGTCTCCAAGGAGTGCTGCTTGCTCTGTTCGGTACTCTATAAGTATTTTCTCAGCACCATAAGTACAGCGAGGTTGTTCGTAGAACTTTCCAGGAAGCATCACAGATTCATCATGATCTTTCTCTATTTCAGGCCATCTCCCGAAGGGTTGTCGGTGGACTGTGCTAACAAAAATGAATTTTTTGACTCTTGCTGCGTTGGCTGCCTCTAACAACGCATAAGACATGGTGATGTTGTAGTCATCTCCAAGATTGCTGCCCGAATTGGACAAACCTGTGTTCCAGGCTGCGTGCACGACGCCATACACCCCTCTTAATCTTTTCACGAGGCGGTCCATGCTTACCCCTCCGTTCTCCTCTCTCAAAGACAGAGAGGTGACGGCATGTTCAGGGCTAAGATCCTCAAGAAGCGCCTTACCTACGGTGCCGCTGGCACCAGTAACCACGATATTTACCACAAATTATAGCTAATAATACGGTTTAAAAGAATTATGGTGTTCTAACGTAACTGCTCTGCAATAAGTGAAGAAACATCTATTTTGGACACCGGATTGTTGACTGAGTTGGTGGATAGCACTTTTGCCCCTAACTTTTGGATTTTTTTGAGTGCTCCTTCTGCGAAAACACCATGGACGCACATGCAGTAGATGGTTTTCACACCCATCTTCTTGAATTGTTTGATCGGTTCGAGCATGGTGTGGCCAGAGCTGATGATGTCGTCCACTAAAACAACGGTTTTTCCTTTCAATGGCACGTCAGAATGTACTACTATTTTCACTTTTCTCGACGAGAATCGCTTCTTTTTTAACACAATAGCATGATGACCTATTCTTTTGGCGATATGGTCTGCCCATTGGAAGCTTTCTCCATCTGGGCCGACGATGATGGCTCCTTTCATGTTTTTCTTGATGTAGTCTCCCAAAATGTCGTTAGCTGTGACGTGTTTTGCCTTTGTTTTGAAAATTTCCTTCAAGGAATGTATTCTGTGAAGATGTGGATCTAAGGTTAGACAGAAGTCTGGCGAGAGGAGGCTCGCCACTAAATGATTGCTTAGACTTTCTCCTGGATGGAAGCGTTTGTCTTGTCTTAGATATCCCATGTAGGGTACGACGATGGATACTTTCTTTGCTCCCATCTCCTTGGCAGTGTGCCATGATAGGAATAGCTCGATTAATGCGTCGTTAGGTTCAGGATGCATGGTGTTCACAATGACTACCTTTTGTCCTTTGACTGCTGGAGGCAGGCGCAGGTAGAGTTCGCCATCTGGAAACTTTCTCACGACAAGATCGCGATAATTTGCTTTGAGCTTTCTTGCTACTTTTCTTGCAAGGTCTTGTGAGTTGCTTCCGCCAATTACTATCATATCTCTTCCTCAATGCGTAACAACCTATTATATTTTGCTACTCTTTCACTCCTACACGGAGCTCCACTTTTGATGAAGTCAGCGCTGATACCACAGGCAAAGTCTGCTATGAAGGGATCTTCTGTGTCTCCGCTTCTGTGCGACACCATGACCTTCCAGTTGTTTTTTTGTGCTAGCAATCCTGCATCAATAGCTTCAGACACAGTACCTACTTGGTTGAGTTTGAGCAGTAAACAATTGCAAGAGCGTTGGTCAATAGCCCATTGGATTCGGTCGGTTTGTGTGACGAGCAAATCATCCCCTACGATGAGACATTTGTCTCGCACTTTGGCAAGCAACTGTCCGAAGCTAACAAAGTCTTCTTCTTGGAAGGGGTCTTCTACGCTGGCGAGCTTGAACCTTTTGATGATGCGTTCGTGTAGGCGCAATAGTTGTGCTGTGTCTGTTTTCTTGCCGGCTAGTTTGTAGCTTCCGTTTTTGTAGAAGCTTGATGCTGCGACATCAAGCCCTACCCTTGCTCTTCCTTTTACAACACCGTCTAAGAACAATAGTGCTTTTTCTATCATGTCAAAGTTGGGAGCGAATCCTCCTTCATCCCCTACGTTGGTGGCTGAGGGTCCGTACTTTTTCTTTAGTGCGGCTTTCATGTCCCAATAGATCTCTACGCCTGTTCTCATCATGTCTGTGAAGCTTCTTCCTTTGGGGTAGAGAAGGATTTCTTGAAAATCAAGCCGTGTCCCGGCATGCATTCCGCCGTTAAGCATGTTCATGGCCGGGACCGGCAACTGTATCCTCTTTTTCCCGCACAAGCTCGCAATGTGCCTGTACAAAGGAACGTGATGGTAGGATGCCATGGCTCTGCAGTAAGCCATGCTCAATGCTAGATCTGCGTTTGCACCAAATAAGTGTTTATGCTTGTCTCCCTCAAGACGTTTGAGATAGTTGTCAAACTCTGTTTGGGTGTACTTGTGGCCTACGAGCTTTCTTCCCACTGCGTTGGCGTTAGCAACTGCTTTGGTGACACCCTTGCCATGGTATGCACTGCCGCCATCTCGGAGTTCTAGGCTTTCGTGGACGCCTGTTGATGCACCTGAAGGGACGATGGCCGTGGCAACAGTACTTCCCACATGGATCTCTGCTTCTACTGTTGGGGTGCCTCGGCTGTCAAACACTTGTCGAGCCTTCACCTTGGTGATACGCATACCTCGACGGCAGTTGATGGCTTATAAAAAGGTTACGGCGAGCTCCAGGCTTCCTTGAAGAACTGCATGTACTGTTGGGAGAGCCATTTGCTCTGGATGAGTATGGCTGTTGGTACTTCGTCCCAGTTGAGGATGAGCACGTGTTTGCCCACGATGCCTACGTCTCCTGGAAAGGATATGTGGCTTGGTTTTGCTTCCCATTTGGGTAAGAGTTTCATGGTCTTGTATTGTCTTTGGAAAGCTGCCCAGTTCTTCTTGCTTACTAACAATCTGCTCGTAACTCCATACTCCTGCTTGAGGCTTGCATACCAAGAATAGAAATCACCCACCATCTTGTCTTCAATCCAGTCTGCAGCAGTCATACCGTATAGGACTTTGGGTCCGGCTTGGGAGAGAAGGTCGATATACAAGTTGCGGATAGCGGGAAAGCCTTCGAATAAGGATACCGATTGTGGGCTCTGGGCTCTACTTCTTCTTGCCTCAAGTTCGGGAAGCATGTTTGCGAGCGTTCTTCTCTTTTGGTCGAATAACCTTAGTAATGTTTTGGGATCTGCAGCTTCGAAAAACTTTGTTTTCCCTCCGATCACCCAAGTTACCAGACCCTTTTTGTGCAAACTGGATAGTATCTCGTAGATTTTTGAGTTGGGAACCTCACTTGCTTTGATGAGTGGTCCCGTGGTTGACCTTCCCAGGTCTAGGAGGGAAAGATACACTTTTGACTCTCTTTCTGTCAATCCTATCTCTTTTAGCAGCTCAGCAACCATTACTACCCCCTTGAGAGGTGAATAATATTTAAATGCTATGCTTGTGTACGGCAATCTATGAAAAAAGCACTCATAGTACTACTGTTGTTCCTTGCAGCCTGCGGTCAGCAGGCAGACACCGTCAAAATAGGCGTCATCGTCCCTCTTACTGGTGTCGTTTCCTATATTGGCGTGGAGGTCCAAGAAGGCGTTCTGTTGGCTCAAGAGGAGATTAACGCGCAGGGAGGGATAGATGGAAAGCTACTGGAGATCCGGTTTGAGGACGGAAAAGGAGATAGTCCAACCACGGTGACGTCTTTTCACAACCTAATGGCAACCTTTTCTCCTGATGTTGTCATAGAAGCTAGTGCAGCGCTTGCCGTGACGCCTCTTGCACAAGAGGCACAGATACCCATGTTAGCCACTGTATCCTCTTCTAGCCAGGTTGCCTCACAAGGAGACCAGATCTTTAGGTTGTTCACTAACGCTGACAGCGACAGTCCTGTGATTGCAGGATATGCTGTTGACACTCTTGGCTTCAAGAAGATTGCCATCTTGTATGTTGACGAATTGTTTGGCCATAGCTATCGAGATGTTTTTACACGCATTGTTAAGGAAAAAGGTGGAGAGGTCGTTGTTGTAGAAGCAATCACGTACACCGAATGGGATTACTCTACCCAATTGCTCAAGGTAAAACAAGCACAGCCCGATGCTCTGTACATTATTGGTATTGAAAACCAAATAACAAATGCAATGGATCAGATGGATGTTTTGGACATTCTCGACATTCCTTTGCTTGCCGTGGGCACGATTGCAACCCCAAACGGTGTGGCAGCCATGACAAAGCACGAGACACAAGCGTTTACCAGCGCATTTTGCTTAGATGCCATGCCAGGAGACTACATTGGCAAGTTCATGACAAAGTATGAAAAGTTTCCTGGATTTTTCAGCACGTTTGGCTATGACAGCGTTATGTTGATCAAAGACGCAGTTTCTCGTCGAGGAACTGGACACCAAGGCATTAGAGATGGTCTAGCAACTGTGCAAGATTTTGAGAGCACTGTTGGCACGGTTAGTGTTGACGCTCAGGGAGAGATGGCGTTCCCTATGTGTCCTAAGCAGGTCTCAGAGAAAGGAATCTTGAATTTGGTAAGTGGCAACTATTATGATCTTGGTTAGCCAATGTAATGGTTTTCTTCGTGACCCTTGACGTTTGTTACAAACTTAGGGAGCTCGAAGCTTTCTGCTAGTAATCCTGTGTTGATTGCGGTCTTGAGTCGTTTTGCTAGCACGTCCACCAACTTCTTTCCGCCTGCAACGCCTAGGGCTGCCGGGTGAGCGTGTGTCTCAGCTAGTAGCGTAACTGCGGGAATCTTTTTTGAGCCAGCAAGGCCTAATAACACACCCGTAATGCCTACGATAGGGCCAACAACACCGTACAGTTCTGTGGTGACTCCAGGGAGTTTTCCGTATTCCCCCACAATCTTCTTTTGTGTGCCAGTACAGTACACTTTGGGCGTTTTTGGTTCTTGTTCTGTAGCCACACCACCTAGGGTGAGAACTTCTACGCCTCCAAACTGTTTGAAGGTTTTCAGGACGGCTTCTCCTAATGCTAGAGCTCCTTCTTCATCGAAAGGTTGCACGTCTCCTAGTAGGAATAGTAGATCTTGTTGTTTGGGTCGCTTCTTGCAGTACAATTCTATAACTGGAGGCTCTACCAAGTTTTTGTCGTTGACGAATACTGCGTGGCGTAGTTGATCACTAGTAAATGTCGCACATAACTCTGCACCTACTTGTTCTGCAACAAAATCTGCAGCTATCTTTGCTACGTTACCTACTCCTGGCAATCCTTCGATTAGTAAAGGCTTGGTTAGCTTAGGTTTTTGGGTAAAAGAGACTTTCCACATATACTCTTAATAAGAGGGAAAGCATAAAAAGCTTGCTGCTTGCTGCATAGCAATAATGGGAACTGCAGATAAAAAAGGACGGCGAAGACTCTTTCACAATATTGCGGCATTCTTAGGAGCCGCAGGAGTGCTGAAATGGACAGGAACAGCACAAAGAATCTTCCGCTTCATGCACATCCAATTACATGAATCCCAGTATGGCACGAGGGATAACCCTACGTTCTTGATCAAGTACGCGTTGCCAAAACACAAAGTAGAAACAGTTTGTAACAAAGAACTTCCTATCATTGAGGCGTGGAATATCAAGGCAAGAAAATGGTTGCAAGACATGGAAAAAACGGAGGCATATGTTGCGGATATGGAACAATCGCTTAAGGATTCTAAACCTGAAGAAAGACCGCCTCCTGTGAGCAAACAACAGATGCAAAAAAAAGTACGCAGAGTTTCTTCAATTGTATCCAGATCCGTTGTTCGACGATCTCAATAGCCTCCTTTTCTCACGGCTAAGTAAAAGTGAGTTTGCTATAAAAGTGAATCAGATTCCTGCTTCATCTTGGAAACAGTATCTAGAACCTGGGAAAAAGCATTTCAGAACATTAACGGGTAAGGACGTTCCCTCCACCATATACTTTAAGGAAGATACAAAAGGTGGGCGTACAGGATATCATTGGGCTAAGACGCGTTGGGGTTGTGCCGCCGTAAGCATTGAAAAGACTAGCGCGCCGGGAACGTTCAGCACAACAATGCATGAGCTCGGGCACGTAGCCTGTCAGCAGCTAGAGTCTATCGCTTACACATCACATAATGGCTCACAAAAATACAAAGTCATGGATGAGGCCTGTGCCCAAACCTTTGCGTGGGCAAGTGCCTGGCTGCTCGGTGCAAAACAACGAAAAGCCATGCTTGCTCACATTAGGAACACCACGAACTATTATATTTCCTTGTACGCACGCGGAAGCAACGACGAACATGCTGAAGGATATGCTATTGCAGATGCTGCCGTCACCGTATTGCAAAGCGAGTCCGAAGCATTCAACTATCTTTCCACAATCCCGTACAAAAAATTGAGCCCCGAAATACGGAACCTCGTAACGAGGATAGTGCACACACTCTTGGGCTTCGAACGTTTAAAGATTGAGGTTAGCGTACAAAGATTCGCTGGCTTTAGAAATTACTTCCAAGAAGTTATGAAAAAGGCACCCGACTAAGCATCCAAGGTTATTCCTTTCTTGCCATCTGGCGGTACTTGGCGTTCTTTTGTGGGGAGTATCTTGCGGGAACGATGGTGACGGTGGATTGGCAGCAGTCCTGCTTGAGGGTGTACTTGGCACATTGAGGACATTGTCGTATGGTTAGTCCTCCCATCTTTGCCACTCTGCCTCGATCTTGTTTTTCTTGGTAAATTTGAGGAGATTATCTGTCGCAGTCTTCAACTGTTTTTCCGCCTTCTTGTAGTCGTCGCTTTTCACAACAACATGGTAGGTGCCTGCACCTCTGTAGCGTACGTCAAGTTTTGTTTCTGTTAACGCTTTCTTGATGAGCTCCACTCCGTCTGGTGCAAAGCTGGTTAGTATGAAGTCTCCTTCAATGACGCGTTCTTCTGGCTTGATGCGTTGCTGGATTTGTTCGGTGAGTGCTGCAGCTAGTTTCTTTTCTACGCCTAAACTTTCTAGGGTTACTTCTTCTTTGGATACTCGTTGGAAGGCAAAGAACAATCCAGGATATTTTGCAAGAACGGTCTTGGTTAGGGATTGATAGATTTTTGCAACGTCCAACTTGTTGGCTCGTGCGTATTGTTCAACGATCTTTTCTGCGAGTTGTTCTTGTTTGATGCTGTTTGCTTTTTGTCGTTTTTGTGTCTCACTTACACGGCGAAGGCTTAAGTCAATGTAGCCTTTCTCTTGGTTGATGTTGATAACCTTGCACACTAATTTCTTTCCTTTGGTGACGTGATCCCTTATGTTTCTGATACGTCCTGGAGCGATCTCGCTGATGTGGATCATGCCCGTTCTACCACCATACTCATCCAGCGTGCAGAATACGCTGTGGGTTTGCAATCCGGTAACAGTGCATAGCACGAATTCTTCTTCTTCAGGAAATCCTTCTCTCTGTAAAAGCATAATGAAACTACAGAGTGTGGCTATATAAACCTATTCGAGCATTTCCAGAACACGACCTTTGATCTCGGTCTTTCCGCCAGTAGGCGTGGCCAATGCTTCGTTGCACACCAGGCAACTAACCTCTGTTGAGGCCCTTTCAAAGAGTATCTGTTCGTTCTTGCATTTCTCGCATCGTACTTTGACGAATTTGTTTGATGTTTCTTTCATTGGAACTCCACCTTCTTTACTCGGAATCCGGTGCGTTGTGGGGTGACGCGCTTGCACGTTCCACAGTTGAAGCGTAGATCGCTCTTCTTGGTTTGTTTCTTACCGGTCATGACTCTCTGTCCTACAGGTCTTCGTGATAGTCTTCCTTTGTTACCTTTATTCATGAGGCCTCTGGCTCGTACTCGCTTCTTACTGCCTCTACTTTGCGTGTGTCGGCTGCCCGCTGTCTTCTTCTTGGCTTCGGACACTTTGTGCTCAGTGTGCTTCTTGCACTTTGGGCAGTACTTTTTCTTAACCTTAGGCATCTTCATAAGACGAAGAACAAGTATTGGCTTTAAAAAGCTTAAGGTTTATATGTGGGGCGGTGTTTGCTTGTACAAGATGTATTTAGTATGGCACGAGAACCAGCCACAGCCAGTTAACCAGGTGATGGCGTGTATGGCACATTTCTTTGCGGCGGCGCACGTGGCAATGAGCCCAGAACAAGAGAAGCAATTGAAAGGAGATTTGGATGCAGGTAGCAAACCTTTTATTTGTGTTGAGGTAAGAAATGCGCATGCGTGCGTGAGCGATTCCCTGTTCGGCACGAAGGTGTGGGGGTATGTTTGTAACAACCATCCTGCCAATCTTCGTGAGGTGCGAGACGCGTATAACCACGCGTGCATGGAAGACGAAAACATAGAAGGCATCGTGGTTCCTTAAGCGAACGCTTTTAAGTTCGAACGTTTTCTTATCAGTATGGGCTTCACTATCTGGCATGACGAGGGAGAGCTTGATCCTAAAGATCTTGTGGAGGTTGCAAGATGCTTTTTTGAGGCAGCGGGTGAAACGCTGTCTAAGGAAGAAGCAGAGTTCTTACGCACGAAAGGCGTTGCAGAGTTGGATGAGAAAGGTTCTACCACCATAAAACATGAGAAGAGTTCGTTTGTTGCGACACGAGAGGAGTCAGGAACGCACATGTCTGGGGATGTCACGGAAAAGAACATCTCGCAAGTGATGCCTACCTTTGAGAAAGCCTGTGATAGCACAGATGTTGACGGGATTATTTGGCGCGACTAAACGTGGAAGGGAACATCGCTTAGACTGTTCAGTATTTCTATCGCTTGCTCTTTAACATTTTCTTCGTGCGGATCAATAGCATAAAACTGTCCGTGGTTGGCCATGGGCAGATCAGAAACAGTGTGGCCTACGATCATGACATCCTTTGGCAACATATTATGTTTTGTCATAAGCTGCGTAACGCGTGCTGCTTTGATGTTTCGGTCGACCTTTTGTAGTATTTTTCCGGTGCATTGCCCGTCATAGAATTCTAGTTGCGTCCCACAGTACTCATCGAACATGAGTTCTTGTTGCAGGGAATCCATCACTATTTTTGGGTTGGCAGAAAAGCAAGCCACGATGATGTCTTGTGATTTTAGTTGGTTAATCACCGTTCTTGCTTGTGGTTGCAATCGTTGTTGGACGATGCTTGTAGCATAATCACGTAATTGATTTTCTGGAACGCCTTTGAAGAGTTGCGCAAGCTGGGTCAGCCCATAGGGTCCTTCTTGCTTTTTTTTTTCGTATTCTTCGTGCAAGGATTGCATTTCGTCCTCTTTGCCAGCCATCTCTGCTAACAACTTGAACGCTCCAATAGAATGTTGCAACAATACCCCATTACAGCCAAACACCACAAGTTTCATGCTTCTACTGCTTTTCCTGAGGTTATTAATAGTTTTGCCACGTCTTCTGGTAACCGTACTGTTTGGTCTGCTTCGTAGGGTCCGTATTCTTCTAACTCTTTGCCTACAAACTGTTCTACGTGTTCTTTGAATTTTAGCAACACCCCATCTTCTGGTTCGGGGGGTTGTTCTTGTTTTGCCGGGCTTGGCGTGCCTGTTAAGAGTTTGGAAAGTACGACTTCTCTGTCTTGCTTTAACATTTTGAGGAATTCTTCATGCAGTCCCTTTTCTGGGGGTAGCATGGCTTGTAGGCTGATGACAGCGTCTGTTTTGGCCTTGGAAAGGGCCATTTCGAGCACTTTTTTCTGTCTTCTATCGTACAGGTCTCGTAACATTTTCTTGATATTTGCCACTTGTGTGGTTAATTGCTCGCTTTCTTGCTCTGAAAACAGGCTTTTCTTAGTGTTAGCGTTGGTAAGCATGCGTTGTTTGTCAGCCAAATACGTGCTTGCCTCTTGGAAGAAGCTAGGATCGATTTTTTGCAGTTCTAGGGTGTCTTTTTCTTTTCTTGCTAGGTCAAAGATTGTTTCAAACGTTACTACCACATCTCCAGCCATGAAAACGAGTGGAAGAAGAGAATATTAAAGGGTTACTGAAAAAAAGAAAAAAAAAATAAAAAATAGGCGTTTATAGCCGTTTTTTATAGTCGCCGATGATGCTGCTGGCATGGTCCTTCAATCCTAGACCAAATCCAATCGCTATGGCTCCCATGATGCCTGCAAGTACGATTACGAAGCTCGTCTCTGCAATGCTCACATCAATGTTGATCTGTTTTAAGGCTACCAACAACGTGAACAGTACCACCACAAATTTGGCGATGCCTGCAACAACTTTGCCGTGTTTGGCCTTTGTGCTTTCTATCAAGCCTGCAGAGTATTCTGCGGCAATCAAGCCAGCAATCAAAATCAACACTGCCGCGATAAAATTAGGTATCCATCGCGCGATGCCATACAACAATTCACTTAACAAACTCAATCGACTGCTAATAACTTCAGCAGCAGGGGGTAAGAACAATATAAAGGTATACCACCTACTTAATTCCGCTAGAACAAAACTTACTTTCAAGTCTCCTAGCACTTTTCCTGCTCCAGACCGCTTGGTAAAGCCATCCAGGTTGACACGACTTAACACTTGTCGGACGATCCATCTTACTAGTAAAGCTACGAAATAACCTACTATCAGAACGATCAATGCTGCTATTAGTCCGGGCAATGCGTTAGCGACGCCACCTGCAAGTCCACCGATTGGGCCTACTATGGAGTCTACAACTCTTTGTAGCACTTGTTATCACCTCGTTTTTTTTTTACTGTACTGTATATGAAAAGAAAAAAAAGAAAATAAAAAATTTATACGGCTCTCACCGTAATGTCCGTCACCGTTGTACCTGACACGGTTGCTTCCTTAGCATCGACACCGGCTACATCGCCAGTTAACAATGCTCGAGCTCCTTGTCGAGTGTTCAAGGCACTGAATCCTGCTACTAGCACAGCAACGTTGCCGTTGGCGTGTTCGTAAAGCTTGATCAAAGCCTTGTTCTCTGGTACGCTTGCGAAGCATGGCTCAGGGTTGCCCATGAGTCGAGCTGCTACGTCGTTGGCACATGGTCCACCTAGCACAACTGCGTTGTACAAGGTTACATCTCCAACTTCGCTGGCTAGCTTACCCACACCCACTGGGATGGGGATAACCTTTTCGGTTACAGCTCCGCCTACAGTTTCAGCTTGCACGCTGCCTGCGGTGACGAATATTTGTACGCCTCGCTGGCTGAGTGGATACTCAACGGTCAATTCTTCTGGCGTGTCCGACGTTAGTGGGTCGAACAGTTCGTAGAAGGAACCATAGGTGTCCATTCCTTGTGCAATTTCTGGCTCGCTCGTCAAGAACGTCAACGTTAAGAAGTTGTCGTTGCTCTTGATGTCGGTCGTCAGCATGCCGATTCTGTTGCTACTTCGGTTCTGGAAGACAATCTTGACCGTCTGGTCAGTACTTGCTTCGTCGAACTGCTTGGCTAGGGTAATGATACTAATGTTCACCACACCTTGCGGGTTCACAGCAACCATTGCTCCAGGTCCGCCAGTTGCGCTTGTGTCGTCGTAAGGATTCTCTTGTCCTAGTACGATCAATGCGCCACCTTCGGTTGCGATGACAGCCGTCTGGTTGCCACCTCTGGTGTCTGCTGCTTGTACCTCTCCAACCTTGCCATCTGCGTTCTGGTCTATTGCGATGACGTTGGTGGTCTCGTTCGCTCGGATTGCATAGCTGATACCGCCCGCGATAAGCGTAGCAGTTCCATCTGTTCCGGAGAACGTTACCTGTTTGGTACCCGTTGCCAAGTCCGTAAAGGTTAGCACGTTGTTGGTTGCGTCCACGCTTTCGAACTTCAGAACACGGCTGAATGCTGTGTTATCTGACTGTCCGGTAGCGAACTTTGGACTTCCGCTTCCATCCTTATTGTCCAGCAACTGTGCTGTACCAATGTCGGACAGAACAAAGTAGTCCTGTACGTGGATGTTACCTTCTTCGAGGTCTGGTGGTAGACTTCCAATAGAGTGGTTTGCTTCCATGAACACTAGGTTCCTGGCGTTGCCACTCGTGTAGTCTCCATATCTCATGCCACCGTTTTGTCGGGTGCTCAAGAATGGTACCACGTAGTTCAGACCTTCCTGGTTGGTGAACTCCATTTTGTACTCGTCTCGGCCGATTGGGTGCCATTTGATGGTGGTCACTCCTGTGTCCAGCAATCCTTCGTACCTGATGTCCCAAGTGGATGCAAGCATACCTTCTGGTTCATCTAAGTATTCACGAACGCCGTGACCCGGTGGTACGAACAAGTCGCCAACCAAAGCATCTGCTCTTAGCGCGTAACCAATGTCTTGGATGGTCACTCGGTCTCGTGCAGAGTTCACACTCAATCTGATTCTGACGTCGCCGTCTTCAATCAGTTCGTTGTTGATGGTCATTCCACCAACTGTGAACGCCTGGTCTTCTCCGTTGGTATCCTTCACTTCGAGCTTTTGGGCTCCAAGATAGAATCGCACAACGCTAGATTGCGTGTCCTTACCCGTGGCGATGATGTCACGGATACCCACCAACGTACCGTCTGCAGTAGGTTCTGCTTCTTCAGAACGCATGCGTGGTAGCGTTTGGCCGTTAACTTTCAACAACACTTCTCCGTCGCCAGAGTTGGCGGTCTCAGAGATGATGATGACTTCAATTTCATAGGTTCGGTCATTCATCGTGTATGTCTTCTTGTCTCCCTCTCCTAGGGAATCAAACACTGGTCCGCCTAGCAAGGATACCCTCGTGTCACCTGTCGTATTGGTGAACTTGGTTCCTACAATTGCGTATTCAGTGCCCAAGATGTTCAAGTCGCGGTCTTCCAAGTCTCGTAGTCTAGAGCCTTCGATGTCGGAAATGAATCCTTCTTCAAACTCTAGGGTCCAGTCAAATACCTGGTCTCCGTCCACGGTGTGGAAGAAGTGGCCGATGTTGTCGAACTCATCTTCTGTGAAGATGACTCGGTTGCTTCGGTAAGCCGCTGTCTCGTTGAAGTTCAAGTACTGGTTGTACTTTGTTACGCCTCTTTGGGTCGTGATACTTCCACCTTTCAATATGTTCAGGTCGAACTCGGTCAACGTCTGTCTGACGTCTCCTAAGGTCTCGTTAAGTTCCAACAAGTCCGTAGGTGTTCCGATTTCCACACTGTCGCCCAACAACTTCACGCGTGGACCGCCAGCACCCGGTACAGGTGTAGAGATCTTTGCCTGCTGTTGTAGGCCAGCAACGACGTCGCCCATGCCTAATACATCAGATGCAGCTGCCTGGTCGCCGACGATAACCGCCAAATTCGAAGCTGGAACTCCGTTAACCACAAATGGTTTCGGATAGTCACTCAGCTTGACTGCAGCAGCACCCATAACTGTTGCTCCTACCAGAGCAACACTTGCGCCAACTGCGGCCATTCTTTTCAATGTCTTCCCAATGTTTTTCATACCAATAACACCTCCGTGTGTCGTTGTTTTTTTATCCTTACTCTCGTAAAGACCCATTCAACTGTAACAGTCGTATGGACTAGAGATCCATGCCATGGTTTTGTTTTATAAACTTTTCGAAAAAACGGATAAGGGTTTGTCGGGGTAACCAAGGAAAAGACCATTCTCTCGTCGATAAACGGCATCCAAAAAAGGCCCAGTAAGTCTAGAATTGAAGCGAGTTTTCGCGAATTTAGACTGGATTTCTTCCAACGATCCAAGAGTACGAGTACGTACTCCTTTTTTTATAAAAAACAGCCCTTTTGGCCCCATATGCCCTTCTAAGAGCCATATACTATAATACTTACTGTTGAAAGGGTAGAAGGATTTAAAAGCAGCTTAGCCCTAACCATGCTAGCGCGGGTGTGCCGGAGTGGTCAAACGGACGTGGTTTAGGCCCACGGGGCTTAGTGCCTACGCAGGTTCGAATCCTGTCTCCCGCATTGTTACCCCACGAGGAAGACTGGATGGAAGCCTTTTTCGCCAAGGGTTGGACCATCGTGGGGCTCACCGAAGACTTCTGTTTCTACCATGCACTGATAGAAGAGCGAGACAGCCCTAGCTACTGGGACTTCAGTAGGAAGGACTACATCCTCATTCCCGACGAGAAGGACGAATGGAACACCATCGAGACGCGGCACCGTCTTTCACGCCTAGGATTTCCCAATCCCTTGCTTCGGCTGGATAAAGATATCCCTGTTCGTGGCGTTCGCTTCCGTCCAGGTCTCGCTAACTTTATCGGGTTGGACGGGTTTGCAAAGCTCTCTTGTGCCTACGAAAACCTGCCTCGATTGATTGAAGGATACCTCCATCCAGACATCTACAAACTAGACTCAAACATCGTCACACCGCATGCCAACTGACACAATTATTATATACTACCCTGCGTGCGCAAGCGTATGAAAACAGCATACTTTGTTGCAGCTTTGGCAGCAGCCACGAGCGTACTAGCGCAAGATGTCACCGGCTTGATGGGAAAGCACATGAGTGCAAGCCCTGCAGGCAAGGCACTAGGAACACTATTCTTTGTTGGCTTGGTCATCTTAGTTTGGCTATTTAACGTCAAGTTGTGGAAAGAACTCAAGAAAGGAAAGTAGTTTCTCGTCGAGAAATAAAACTTTCAGAGATAGAACATAGTAGGATTACTTTCTTAGCTTTCTGCCAGTAAAAGATTTTGTTTGCCAAGAATACTTTCTTAGTTTTGGTGTCTTACCAAAACCACATTTAGCACATTCTT
>Ga0187827_10000791_pt1 | contig 48324 bp, 37 predicted proteins | sample ETNtaG_39_FD_167969 | JGI IMG/M metagenome (GOLD analysis project Ga0187827, IMG submission 167969) | Marine microbial and viral communities from oxygen minimum zone, Eastern Pacific Ocean - ETNP2014_SV_150_PacBio MetaG (Illumina Assembly) | ecosystem: Environmental > Aquatic > Marine > Hypoxic...
TTGTGGGCGGGAAGCTGATCTGGAACGCGATATAGGCTCGATACTGGATGCTGGTAGTGCCGGCGTTGTTGTGATGTCGGATGCAAAAGGGATGCTGGATGCTGGATGCTGGATGCTGGATGCTGGTAGTGCCAGTGTTGTTGTTAGATGCGGCTGTGGGCTTCAGAGCAGCATTCCAACCGCCGCCTCAACAGCACCGGAACTGCCAGTCTTTTAACGTTAACCTGAACGTTGAACGTTATTCCCATTCCGCCCGGTATCCCAGCAAAACCGGCACTACCCAGTATCCAGCATCCAGCATCGAGTATCACTCGCAGCAAACACCAACTCCTGCATTCCAACCGCACTACCCAGCAAAACCGGCACTACCCAGCATCCAGCGTCCAGCATCCCTTTGCACCCGCAGCCACAGCAACACCGGGCCTGCCAGCCTTTATCCTTACTCTACGAATTCCGTTTCCCCTCTTGCGCCGCTGAGCCGTTTCTTTGGGGTTTCCTTGTGCTCCAGTGAGACCTTATAGGTGTAGTAGGTGAGCTGGCAGGGGGCGGTGGCGGTGAAGCGTACGTAGAGGGTCCCTGCGGGAAGAAGTTCTTTGGGCAGGGTGACGGATGCGCTGTTCGGCTCGTCGAGGGTTTTGAGGACGGACCATTCTGCAAAATCGTTGCTGGCTTCTACCTTGAGGGTGGCGCCGGTTTTCGCATGGCGTTCGGTGCGGAAGCTCAGGAGGCCGCGCTCTTTCTGGGTGAACTGATCGATTTCGTGCGCGTAAAGCACGTAACGATCGGCAGCGAGATCCCAGCCGCGTTCGGAGCCGCTGGCCGAGAAATTCTGAAGGCAGCGAGAGTAGTTGGTGTTGGCCTTGTCGACCGCGACTTTCGAGCCCATGGTCATGCGAAATTCGTATCCGTTATTCTGAATCTTTTCACCCGCACCAAGGGTGACACCGATGATCCTTTTATTCCAGGGCTTGGCCTTGACGATGCGGAGGTCGTCAAAATACATCTTGGTCTGCCGTCCGGAAATGCCGAGGCGCACTTCGACCCGCTGGGGGCTGGCCTGGCCTTCTTCGTCGTAAGGGATCATGTCATCGGTGAGTGTGGGCGGCACAAAGATGAACTCGACCTCCGTCCACTTGGTCTTGGGCTCGATGATCCGGCGGTAGTATCCGATAGAAATGTATGCATTGCTGTCGCGGCGCCACAGCTCGGTGCGGAGCTTGAAGCTGACTTTATAAGGCTGCATCGCATCAATGGGGGAGGCGGCCCCCGACCAGTAGCTGGGCCGGGCGCGGCCGGCGCCCCAGACGCCGAGGCAGTGTTTGCCGGTGGCCGGGTCTTCATCGACCCATCCGCCGCCCTTGCCTTTGAGCTCCCAGTATCGGGCACCGTCTTCATCGCCATCTTCGAACCCGCCGTTGAGTACCAGGTTCCGGGGCGGGACGGCGGATTTCAGTTTTTCTTTCTGCTGGGCGTAATGCTTTTCTTCGAGCTTGGAGATCTGCTTGAGGCTGGCCCTGGCGCGGCGAAGTAACGGCGGGTAATTCTTAACGTTTTCGATGTGCTCCTTGAGCTTCTTCCGGGCGGTTTCGAGCTGATCCGGGGTCATGTATTTCTGGAGGCTCTTGTATTCCTTTTCGAGCTTCTGCAGGTGCGGGGCGAGCTTGGTGATGGGCGGGCCTTTGCTGCTCTTTTTCTTTTTCTTTTCGGGGTTCTTTCTGGCGATGATGAAGATGAGGGCAATGATCACCAGCACGGCCGGGATGGCGAAACCGAGTATCGGCGCGATGGATTTTTTCTTTGCCATCGCTTCACCCCGTTTGCGCTTGACCCCTCGCTTGAGGCCGGTGGAACGGCGGCGTTCTTTTTCTTTGGGCCCGTCGATGGCCGGCACGCGCCGGGTGGGCGGTATCTCGACGCGGCGGGTCTCGCCGGTCGTGGGTTCGAGGTCGTCCGGTTCTTCGATGGTGATCGGATCGGCGTCTTCTTCCTCTTCATCATCATCCGCCGCGGGGCCTACGGCTACAGTCTCTTTGCTTTCCATCTCGGTGATGTCTTCCGTTGCCGCGGCGACTTCTGTTGTTTCGGGCGTGCTTTCGAGGATGGTTTTGATGTCATCGATGGCCGCGTCTTCCGGCCATTTGCCTTCGGCGAGACTCTCGAGATCGGCAACGAGATCGGACGCGGTCTGATAACGATCTTCCACGAGCCGCGCCATCATGCGGTTGAGCATTTCGCAAAAGCCTTTTGAAAGCTCAGGCCGGTAATTTTTGGGCGAAGAGATCGTTCGCAGCCGCTGGCCTTCAATCACAATCGCGCTGGAGTTCCTGCCGGCAAACGGTGGCCGCCCGGTGATGGCGTAGTAAATGGACGAGCCGAGCGAAAAGATATCGGTGCGGATGTCGCCCTTTTCGCCGCCGGCCTGTTCGGGCGCGTAGTAATGCTCCACGCCAACACTGAATGCGAACTGCAGCAGAACTTTGTCATACACCTCTTTGGCCAGGCCGAGGTCGAGCAGCAGGGCATCGCCTTCGGGCATGAGCATGATGTCGCGGGGGCTGATGCCGAGGTGGGCGATGTTCTTTTCTTCCGCATGAACGAGCGCACGGGCGAGGTGGGTGGCGATGTTGAGCGCCTGTTCTTCGGTGACCGGGCCATCGTCTTTGACTTTTTGAGCGAGGCTGGTGCCGTCCACGTATTCGCTGACGAGAAAGTGGTGGCCGTCGTCTTCGCCAGCTTCGAGCGTGGTGGCCGCGTTTTCAATCTCCTGCTTGTGAAGGGCCTCGACACGCTGGGTAAAGTTTTCGAGGTAGAGCAGATCATCGAGCAGACGGGGCACGAGCACCTTGACGGCGACGTTATCCGAATGCAGCTCAGGTTGTGCACGGAAGACTACCCCATGCCGCCCGCGGCCGATGCACTCGACAATATCGTAATCGCCCACGTGCGGTAAAAGCTCGGCAGTCAAATCAAGCCCGACCACCTCGCGCCCCTGCTTGACCTGCTTTTCATCAAGCAGCTTCATCTCGAGGGCGACTTCGTCGATGCCGCGCTGATCTTCGTCATCTTCGGCAGCCTGCCAGAGCTCTTCGGCCTGGGTCTCGGTCAGCCAATGCTGCTGAACCGCATATAAAAGGAAAAACGTTTCAGGAGACATGGGGGCGAATTGTAGCGTGAAATTTGTTCTTTGTTCCTAGTTCTTAAGTGGGGGCGGTCATCTGGAGTGATGCTCGATGCTGATACTCGATGCTGGATACTGGATACTCGATGCTGGTAGTGCCGGTGTTGTTGGTGGGGCGGTCTATGCTTGTAGTGATACTGGATTCTGGATGCTGGATGCTGGTAGTGCCGCTGTTGTTGTGACAACGGCCGCGAACATTGAGGCATACGAAAATGAAAGCGGTAACAAGCAAGTTACCGCACTCCAAAGGTGAGGCGATCGTTTTACCCAATCGAGTATCGAGCATCCAGTATCCAGTATCCAGCATCGGTATCACTACCCCACCTACTCCACGCCTTTGGCAGCCTCCAGAAACTCCTTCGCCTGCTTCTCTGATACCTGCAACACTTCCCGCAGTCGCTCAACGCTCAGCTTCGACATTTTGCGCAGCGAATAAATACCCGCCTTGGCCAGACGCTTCTCGCGGACTTCGCCGATGCCTTTGATGTGCGAGGGCGGGAGCTCGCCGAAGTCCTGCCAGATCGTCTGCAGTTTCTTCTCGCCGGACTCATTCAAGAACGCCCATTGCGTGCCTTTGGGGCGACGCCAGTCTTCCGGCGCCAGCTTGCCGCCGCGCACCCAGACCACAACCAGTCGCTTGGGGCGCAGTACAAAATTCGAGACCAAATAGTAACGATAATTGTGACTGACCTGGTTGCCTTTGACGCCCAGGCTGCTCGAAGTCTTGAGTTCAAGGTGTTCCTCATTTTTGCCGATGAGGTCGCCGCCGGCCGCGCCGCTTTCCTTGAAGCTCCAGTAATCGCTGCGCCGGGCGATTTGCTCACCAATGAGGTTATGCAGAATGCCGGCAATGGTGTTCTTCTGCAGTTTCAGATCGAGCAGCGAGAGCTCGCCGCCTTTGGATCTGAAACCGTTGAAAATCTCTTCCGCGGCAACGACGGCGGCACGGGCGTCGGTGGCGGAGAGGTGAGGGATCGCGGACTCGGAAATGACGAATGACGAAATACCCCATGACGAAAGAATGACAAAGACCGAATGACGAAGGCTGGTAGTGCGTGTGCGCGTGCGTACAGGTGTTGTGCTGATTGACTCGTCTGCGCTTCGATCGACTCGTCCCGGTGCGGGGTGGTATTTCGTCATTCGTCATCCTCCCCTTCTTCTCCAGTCGCCATCTTTAATCTCTGGCCACGTCCCGCCTCCGGTGTAGATGTATGTCCATGCCTCGACCATCTTGTCATCTTCTCTCGTCACCAGGATGCGTTTGCGGTCGTAGTAATTTTTCTGTCCGGGGCCGTAGTAGCCTTCGATCTTGTCAAGGGTGTGGAGGATGTCGGTTTCGGCCGCGTCATCGAATTCCATGAGCTCGCCGTGGACAGTGCCCTCGCCTTCGAGGAGCCCGGGGTAATCGCCAGGGGTGATGTGGATCAGGCGTCCGCTGGTGCGGGCCCGGTGGATGGTCTTGGGAGGGACGGGCAGTTGCGGGAAGCGTCTTTCTCCGCTCATGAGAGTGCCGTAGACGAAGAGGAGCATGGGTGAGGGAATCAGGCGTCCGGAGTGCCGGTGTTGTTGTGACTGCGGATGGAAAGGAACAGCTTTGAAGAAAATGACGCATTGAATCGCCCGCCGAATGGCAACACGTGTTGCCAGGCCGCTTCGCTATCTTATTGCGGCCCCGGGCCTCCAGATACCTGGTTTCCGATGCTGGTTCCCTTGCCCGACCCCGGCAGGAACTGCTCGAACAGGCTGTGACTGAAAGCCTTCTTCGGAGGGGTGGAGGGGGGAGAGGAGGAGAGAGGGGGGAGGGGGGAGGAAGCGTTTCCCGATTCCTGATTCCCGATTCCTGATTCCACCTGAGCGTCCGCCTTTTCAGAGTCGGACGGTACTATTCGGGCTTCGTCATTCGGGCTTCTTTCGTCATTGGGCATTTCGTCATTCGTCATTTCCGCGCTCGGAATATTCAAATACCGTCCCTCGATGATCCGGTCGAACTCGAATTCTATTGCGCTGAGGCTGTTTTCGGACAAATAGCCCAGGTTACGCATATCGCGATCGAGACGTTGTTTGACGAAACTGCCCAGGTTGTCTTCGGCTTCTTTGCGGAGGTCGGTGAGCTCCTGCACGGAAAGGTTGGCCTTGACCTGTTCGATTTGTGCTTTGAGCTGGCGGCGGATTTGGGCTTCGACCTCTTCCTTCTCCTGCTTGATTTTGTTTTCTTCGACGGCCCGGCGAACGATCTCCTGGCGTTCGACTTCGTCCATGAATCCCTTGGGCGGGGTGTAGTTCTCTTCGATGGCTTTGCGGAGGTAGCCGGCAGGGTTGTTCCTGGTCGCTTTGTTTTTGTTGGCGGACATCCAGTCGAACGCCTCTATCTGCGGCTGGATGCGTTCGGGCCAGGCGTGGACGAGCGATTCGGCCGCGGTCTGGGTGATGCCTCTGTCCATGAGCATCTGCACCTTGGGGTCGATGGGCTGGTCGGGGGCGATGATGGGCTGTTCGCTGGGGAAGGTGAAGATGGCCTGCCAGGTCTTCGTGCCGTGAATCTGCACGATCTTGAAATCGTGGATGAACCCGACGCCTTTGAGCTGCTGGCACGGCGGCCGGAGCACCTGCTTGAGCTTGGAAGGGAAGCTGGGCGCAATGGGCAAAACATCGGCAAGGTGGAAAAGGTCGACCTTGACCTCTCTCGGGCTGCTGTGGCGGCGCTTGTCCAGGTAGCGGAAAAGTTTCTTGGCCGCAGGCAACCCAAGCTGCTTGTAGAGGTTCATATCGAGCGGCTTGACGTAATTGGCCCTGCGGCTGGCGATATACCAGCGGCACGGGAACAGCAGGTTGTATTCGAACGCGGCCCGCGTGCGGGCACTCTGGCGTTCTTCGAAACGGACGCTGTCGTAGAGGTGGAAGGTCTCGGAAATCCAGACCCGCTCGTCACGCAGATAGAACGCTTTCTCCGACGTGATGCGGGTGCTGACCATCCGCATGAGCGCTTCACGGATGCCCTGATAAGTGCGGCCGCTGTGGTCTTTGCCGAGGATCTGCGCAATGCGGTAACAGGTGAAGGGAACGTAACCGTCAGGATGGATACCTACCTCATCGATGATGGCCTCCATGGCGACATACACATCCTGATCGAACGGCCCGGGCAACCCGAGCTCGGAATCGGCAACCACAACCCAGCGCTGTTTGATCGAGCCGCCATCATTGCTGCGCACCTCGCGGGCGAAGTGGATTTTGTTGAAGTCTTTGGAATTGCGTTTCCCGAGCCGAAAATAGGGGAACTCTTCCATGTTGCACTCGACCCGGATCTCATGCTTATGCTGCTCTTTGAGCGCATCCATCTGCCCGCGCCCCGGCTGCGGCACTTCGACCGGGCCGGGGTCTGGCTCAAGCATGTTGGGGAAGAGGAAATCCATTATTGCGAATGGGAGGTTATTGTTTGTTGGAAATGCTTAGCAGGCTTGGAAGCAGCGTAATAAGTAAGTTTGGGCTTGGAATGCCGGTGTTGTTCGGGGCGGCGGCGGTGAATGGGATGCTGGATGCTCGATGCTCGATGAGCAGTCGGTTGGAGTATGGGGCGGCCGCTTCTGTCCTGGATGCTGGATACTGGATGCTCGATACTGGATGCTGGATGCTCGATACTGGATGCTCGATACTCGATTGGGTAAAACGACCGCCTCGCCCTTGGAGTGCGGTAACTTGTTACCGCTTTCATTTTCGTATGCCTCGAAGTTCGCGGCCGTTGTCACAACAACAGCGGCACTACCAGCATCCAGAATCCAGAATCCAATATCCAGAATCCAGTATCCAGTATCACTACAAGCAGAGACCGCCCCACCAACAACACCGGCACTACCAGCATCCAGTATCCAGCATCCCCGGTCTCGACCGGCGCACCAAACAAAAACGGAAATCGCATTCAGAAACTTACTCATTACGCTTTACTCATTACGTGTCAGATCCCCAGCACGGGCTAGCTTCAACAAGCTTTCCAGCTCTTTCACGAGTGCGCTTTGATCGTCGTACTGGATATGGATATCTACCGCGCCGTTTGAGGATTCGACGCTGGTTTGTGTAGGGTCGCGGCGGGGCTGCCTGGAACGTTTCTTTTTGGCGGTGCCGTTCCTGGGTTTTTCTTCGGCAGTGAGGCGGCGGGCGACTTCGGCCTGGGTTTCGCGGGTACTCCAGTTGTGCTGGAAGATGAGGTTTAAGACGTCCCTGCGCTCTTCCGCCGATTCGAGCCTGAGCAGGTGACGGGCGTGGCCTTCGGTGATCTTCATCTCGCTGCTGGGCGTGGCAACTCGTGTTGCCACCAGGCGCTGGATGTCTCGTTCGAGCCCGAGCAGGTTCATCTTCTGCTGGACGCGGGTGTGGGAGAGCCCGAGCTTGCGTCCTATCTGGCGCAGGGAGGTGGCCATACCCATGTCGAGCATGTGCTGGTAGCACTTGGCTTCATCGAGCGGCGAGAGCTCTTCACGGACCACGTTTTCCGAAAGCGCTATCTCGAATGCATGGACGTCGTCGAGCTCACGGACCAGGCACGGCAATTCCGTGATGCCGACCAGCTTGGCCGCGCGCCAGCGGCGTTCGCCGACCACGATCTCATATTCCGTATCCGAACCGCCCGAAAACCGCACGACCAGCGGCTCGATGACGCCAACGTTGAGCAGCGATTCGCCGAGCTCTTCAAGGGTCTTTTTGTTGAAGTGCAGCCTCGGGTTGCGAGGGTTGCTCCGCAGATGATCCACCCGCAGCATCTTCGCATTCGGAACCGGGCTCGCGCCAGGCGCGACCTTGCCGAGACGCAGCAGCGCCTTGCTATAACGGTCTTCCTGGGATGTGGTGCGTTTAGCCATGGGATACTGGATGCTCGATGCTCGATGCTCGATGCTCGATGCTCGATGCTGGTAATGCCGGTTTTGTTTGAACACCGGTCGAGATTGGGATGCTGGATACTGGATGCTGGATACTGGATGCTAGATGCTGGATGCTGGATACTGGTAGTGCCGGTTTTGTTTGAACACCGGTCGAGATTGGGATGCTGGATACTGGATGCTGGATGCTGTTAGTGGCGGCTTTGCTTGAGCGTCGGTTGTTAAGATCTGATGATGTTCCAACTCGCCTGTGCGGCCCTGTTGAACCGAGTATCCAGTATCCAATATCCAGGATTGAATCGGCCGCCCCAAACTCAGACCGCCTGCCCATCCAGCATCCAGCATCCAGTATCTTGATCATCACAGAATCCCCGACAGGTTTTTCAGTGAGCCCTTCAACGACTCCATCGTCACTTCGGTCTGGCCGTCGAAGAAGGCATCGAAGAGGGCCTGGCCGGCGATTTTGTTGATGTTGCGGCAGATGCCCTTCGAGCGTTTGTAAATCAGTTCGTACGATTCTTCGGGAAAGAGGTCTTCTTTCGCGCCCGCGACGTGGAGCCGGTACTGAATGAATTGCGCGGTCTCGTCCGCGTCGAGGGGATCGAGCTGGGCTTTGATCTTGATGCGGCCCCGGAGGCTGTCGTAGGTCTTGTACTGGAGACGCTTCAGAAATTTCTGCTCGGCGATGAAGATCGAGGTGATGAGCTTTTCCTTGGCGGTCTCGATGTTGGTGAGCGTGCGGATGAGGTGCAGCGCGGAGACGTTGAGAAAGTGCGATTCATCCATCATCAGCGCGATGCGCTTGCCGTTTTTGTATTGATCGATGATGTGCGAATGGATGGGCTCGAGCAGGTCGGAAGTGTTCGGGTTGGACTTGAGCTTCGGCAGCCCGAGCTGCGAATAAATCTCACGCAGCAGGGCGATCTTCGACATCTTCGGATAGATGAGGACGATGATCGGGATGTAGGTTTTATCCTTGTCGAGGGTGGAGAGGAGACGCTGCGAGATGAGGCTCTTTCCCACGCCGGAAGTACCGAGGATGATGCCCGCGGGTTCGTTCTCGGTGATGCAGTAGACCATCGAGGCATAGGCCCGCTCGTGCTGTTTTGTGGAAAAGTAAAAGCGTTCGTCGAGGTTGTCCTTGAACGGCTCTTCCTTCAGACCAAAGCGTGAGAGCATGGAAAGGTGGGAAAGGTTTCAGTGGTTCAGGTTTCAGCGTCAGTGAAACCAGGAAAACGACACCGAGGCGGGCGGGGAAGGTGGGGGAAAGAAGCTACCTATTTCTTCCGGGGCTGGTTGGAATGGTCCTGGAGGTATTGCTCCACGTCCTCCTCCTTGATTTTCCACTGCCCTTTCACTTTGTAAGCCGGGAGGTCTCCGTTCTGGATCATCCGCAGCACCGTAAGAGGGCTGACCCCGAGATAATCGGCCACATCCTTACGTGACCAGAGGCGCGATTTTGCCGACATTCTCGTCAGTTTCAAGTAATAGGTTAAACAAAAATGAAGTGGTTTTATCAAACGTTATCAAACGATGCAATTGATGTTTTGCGCAAGTTTCAGTGATCAGAAGTATTTAGGGTGGAATAATGCCAGATTTTGGCGGGATGGCACCGGGTGGTGGTGGGTGTGCTGGATGCTGGTTATGCGGTCCGGCTCTGAGCCACCGTTTCAGAACGGCAGGATGCTGATTTTGGAGTGCGGTAGCTTGCTACCGCTTTCAATTTCGGAATCTGAGACCGCCATCACCACAGCGCCGGCACTATCAGCATCCAGTATCCTAAGCCCGACGCCCCGCTACAGCACCGACACTATCGAGCATCGAGTATCCAGCATCCAGTATCCTCCTCCCCTTCCATATCATTCCTCCTCCCCATCCTCGTCCAACAAACCTTCCTCCCGGTACCGCGCCATTTTGTTTCGCAGTGTGCGCGCCGTTACCTGCAGGATGTCCGCCGTTTTAGTTTTGTTGTTGTTTGTGTGATCGAGCGTTTTGAGGATGAGGTGACGCTCGACTTCGTCCAGGCTCATGCCGACCTCGGCGATGGCCTCTTCGCCGTCGTTGGCTTTGGCTTTACGCGGGGCGCCGGATGGTAGATTCATCTCGATGTCGTCGGGCCCGATCACTTCACCCAAGTCGATGACGACGAGACGTTGGATGAAGTTTTTAAGCTCGCGGACGTTGCCCGGCCAGTTGTAGTCGGTCATCAACTGCATGGCTTCCGGGCTGATGGATTGGACGCTGGTGACGTTCTGCTTGATGTACATCTGCAAGAAATGATTGGCCAGAAGAACGATATCGCCCTTGCGCTCGCGGAGCGGCGGTACCTGAACAGGCACGACGTTGAGCCGGTAGTAGAGGTCTTCCCATGATCTTCACCATGCGCGGGTCTTCAGCGATCATGTCGTCGATGCCCTCCTGCTGTTCTTCGATGAGTTCCTTGAGGTATTTGTTTTCGCTTTTGAGCGCGTAATGCTCTTCGAGTTTCTGCATCCGCACATCGACCTGGTCGGGCGAGATGGGTTTGAGCAGGTAATCGAACGCGCCGAGCTTCATCGCCTCGACCGCATCTTCGACCGCGCCGAACGCGGTGACCATGATGATGGCCGTCTCGGGGTTGCTGTTCCGGATCTTCTCGAGCAGCTCCATCCCGGTCATGCCGGGCATGCGCATATCAGTGAAGACAACGTCCGTCGGCTCACGCTGAAACTTTTCCCACGCATCTTCACCATCGCCGGCGATCACGACCTCGTATCTGTCTTTGAGGGTCTCGTAAAGAAATTCGCGGGAGAAGGTGTCGTCGTCAGCGACCAGGACTTTATCGATGGGCATGGGACGTAATACGTAATAAGTAATGAGTAAAGGCCGAACGCGGATTATAGATGGGGGTGGTATCGTTGCGAGAGGGGGGGGAATGACGAAATACCCAATGACGAAAGAATGTCGGTGCTTGAATGACAAATACTGACATCCCTTTTCCTTTTTAGTGAAGGATTCTCTCGACACGCTACGAAGACGATTAAGATTGGGATTAAGATTAAGATTCCGACGTCTAACTCCCAGCCATTCGTCATTCGGTTTTCTTTCGTCATTCGTCATTCTCCATGCTTCTCCCTTGTCCACATTGTTCCCATGCTATCACGGTAGAGCCGCGTAAGGCGGAACAGGCCGTGACATGCCCGGGGTGCAAAAAGACGTTGACCCGCTCGCATGCCGCGGAAGAGCTGCGCAAGCTGCGGGCGGAGATGGAGACCGTGGACATGTTTGCGCTGGAGGCCATGCCCAAGCCGGAAGGGCCGCCGACCGAGACGGTGATGCCCGGCATTGAGGTAACCGATACCAAATCGCTTGAGCCCGGCGATGCTGTGTCCGAGCTGCTTACGGTGGCGCGGGACGGCTCGAACGAGCGGTATAAGGATCTGAAAGAGATTGCACGGGGCGGCATCGGCACTATCCATCAGGTCACCGACGGCAACATCGGGCGCGACGTTGCCATGAAGGTGCTGCGCGGCGAAAAAGGCTCTGCCGGCCAGAAAGTCATTCGTTTTATTGAAGAGGCGCAGGTCACCGGCCAGCTCGACCACCCGAACATCGTCCCCGTCCACGAGATTGGCATCAATGCCGAGGGGCAGCCTTTCTTCACCATGAAGCTCGTCCAGGGGCGCTCTTTGCAGGAGATCCTCGATGGCATCCGGCTCGGTACGGTCGATCTGATTTCCAAGTATTCGCTCACGGAGCTGCTCAACGTCTTTCTCAAAGTTTGCGATGCGGTGGCCTTTGCCCATGCCAGGGGTGTCATTCATCGCGATCTCAAACCGGCCAACATCATGGTCGGCGCGTTCGGTGAAGTGCTCGTCATGGACTGGGGGCTCGCCAAAGTACTGGGACAGGGCGACAAGGAAGAGGAGACGGGGAGACAAGGAGACGGGGAGACAAATGCGGTGCATTCGCTGCGCTCCGATCAGGCTCTCGGCGAAACGGGCGAAGGCAAAATCCAGGGCACGCTCGCCTACATGCCGCCCGAACAGGCTGAGGGGCGCCGCGAGGCCATGGGGCCGCATTCGGATGTTTATTCGCTCGGCGCGATCCTCTACCAGATTCTGTGTCTCGACCCGCCCATCCAGGGCGACACTTTCGATAAAGCACTCGAAAACATTAAGGCCGGCCTCATCCTCCTGCCCGAACGCCGCAACATCCTCCGCCGCGATATCCCGCCCGAGCTGTCCGCGGTCACCATGAAGGCGCTCTCCCGCGAAATTTCCGGACGCTACAACAACGTGGACGCGCTGGCGCAGGACGTCCGCCTCTTCCTCGAAGGCCGCGCGGTCAGCGCGAAGGAGGACAATTTTTTTGAAGGCATCGCCAAACTCATCCGCCGCAAACGTGAGATTTTTGCCACCGCTACCGCGGCCGCACTGCTGCTCGCCACGTTCGGCATTTACAGTTTCTCGGAAATCGTGCAGCAGAAAAACAGAGCCATCGATGCCCGGCGCAATGAGGGGCAACAGCGCCAGGCCGCCGATCGAGAGCGCATCAACGTCATCAAAGCCAACCGCGAAACCGCCCGGCGCTTCGCCAACCAGGCCCTCGATCTCATCGATGCCGGGCGCATGCGCGAGGCCAGGCAGCGCGCGGAAGACGCCCTCGAAATCGCCGACGATACGCCTTACGGATGGTATGCCCAGGCCATGATCGCGCAGGCTGAAAACCTTCACCGGGAGGCACTCGAACTTTTTAAGGTAGCCCTCGAACGCGACCGCAATCACACCGATTCAAAGCTGGCGATGACCAAATCGCAGCTCGCGCTCAACGAGCTCGCCAAGGTCGCAGCCGTGTTCGAGATGGAGGATGAGTACGGCGAAGACGATACCCCGAACCCGGCGCTCGAAACCGATCTCGATGGCAACATCGCGGATCTGTTCGCGGTCGACCTCGAAGAAGAAACGCCCGAAATCAAAATTGAGGAGGATATCAACGACTGGCGCGCCATCCTCAAATACGCGGACACGGCCATGCAGCTCGGGCGTTACGACCGGGCCGAACAGGGCTACCAGCAGGCCCTCGAAGCCATGGAGATCGAAGATGTCCTGCCTTTTGAAATCGATTACGCCAAACGCAAAAAGGCACAGGCCCGGGTGCGCGGGCTCTGCGAGCCGTGGTATGCCGAGCGGGACAAGCTATCCGGCACGGAAAAGGCACAGGCCGTCTTGAACAAGATGAACGAAGTCAACCCCGACCGCCCGGACGCAGAGGCCAGCCCGTGGCGTTACCAGGTGCAGCGTGGAAGGCTCGTCGCCATGACGCTCGAAAACGGCGCTTTCACACAGTTTCTCGAACCACTCAAAGGGCTTCTCCTTCGTGAGCTCACCTTCAGTAATTGCCCCCGGCTCGCGGACCTCACATCGCTCAAAGGCATGGCCATCGGCAGCCTCACCCTCAACGACTGCACCGCGCTCGAGGATCTCGAACCGCTCAAAGGTATGCCCCTCGCCGAGCTCGTCCTGCGTAACTGCCCACAGCTCGACGACCTTTCACCGCTCGAAGGCATCCCGCTCACGTCCCTCGTCATCGAAGGCTGCGGCAACATCGCCGATATCTCGCTGCTCAAAGACATGCCCCTCGAACGGCTCGAGATTGATTCCCTCGGCGCAAAAAATCTCGATGTCCTGCACGGCATGCCGCTCAAACAGCTCAAGCTCGGGCGCATGGCCCCCGACGAGCCGGCCGTCCCCACGAATGACCTGAACTTCCTCGCCGGCATGCCCCTCGAACAGCTCGCCCTCCGATGCGATGGCGCGACCGACCTCTCGCCCATCAGCGGCATGCCGCTTACCGAGCTGGCGATTACTTCCGACACCCTCGCCGACATCTCCCCCATCGCCACCCTCGAACCACTCGAATCGCTCGCCCTGAACTGCGGCAAACTCGAATCCATCGAGCCGCTCGGCGAACTCCTGCTCGCCCGCCTCGACCTTTCCTATTGCGACCGCCTGGCCGACATCTCACCGCTCGAGGGCATGCTACTCGAATGGCTTTCGCTCGACCTCACCGGCGTGAATGACCTTTCGCCGCTCAAAGACATGCCACTCACCAATTTCTTCTGCGGCCACTGGAAATCCATCACCGACCCTTCCGGCCTGGAGCACATCTCCAACCCCGGCCTGCGCGACAACGTAGCCCTCGTCTACATCAACCAGGGCAAGTGGAAAGACGCCGAACGAGTCTACCTCTCGATGCTCGAAGCCTGGCCTGAATCCGACCTGCCGGCCCGCGGCCTGCGTTTTATCGCGCAAAGCTATCTGACATCCGGCAAGCACGACGAAACCCAACGGTTGTGTCAGGCCCGCATCGACGCGCTCTCAAGCCCTGCGGCCAAAGCACTGTTCCTGATGATGCAGGCCCGCACAGCCATCGAAAAAGGCGAATACGAAACAGCCAGCAAGCTCTTCCTCCGCATCGCAGATTCCTGGCAGGATGGCCCCTTCTTCCCCGAGCTTATCCTCTCCGCCTACATCCTCGGCGAAACCCTCCCCATGGCCAACGCGGCCAACCAGCCCGAATCCATCATCCGCGCCCTCCTGCCCCCCGACGTCGGCGCAGCCATCGAAGAGCCCCCCGCCTCGCCCACCATTGAACTCGGCCCGACCGATGTGTCGCTGGCGTTCAGGACCTACTCCGGCTGGGCCAACCAGCACCTGGTAAAAGGGACGATGTCGCTGCCGAAAAACGCGGTGCACTTCTTCATAGCCTGCCGGCGCCTTTTAACCGGCGACCAAAAAGCCGCCGCGTCCGAGCTGCAGAAGTGCATGAAGATGGAGGACGGAAACGGGTATGGGATGCAGGCGAGGAGGATGACGAATGACCCTGTGGGGAATGACGAATGACGGTTGGAGTGTTGGAGTGCTGTTCTTTGCTGAGAGTGATACTGGATACTGGATACTGGATGCTGGGCAGTGCCGGTGTTGTTGGCTGCTGCGGTTGGAATGTTGGAGTGCTGTTCTTTGCTGAGAGTGATACTGGATGCTGGGCAGTGCCGGTGTTGTTGGCTGCTGCGGTTGGAATGCTGGAGTGTTGGAGCGCTGGAGTGCTGTTCTTTGCTGAGAGTGATGCTGGATGCTGGATGCTGGGTAGAACCGGTGTTACTGCGATGTCGGTTTTAGTTGACGCCGCATCGGTCGTTTCGAGCCTGAACCGCATAACCCAGCATCCAGTATCCAGCATCCAGCATCTGTATCAGCACCGACCGGTGTTGATACGGTATGACCCAGCATCAGCACCGACCGGTGTTACTGCGATGTCGGTTTTAGTTGACGCCGCATCGGTCGTTTCGAGCCCGAACCGCATAACCCAGCATCCAGTATCCAGCATCCAGCATCAGCACTGACCGGTGTTACTGCGATGTCGGGTTTAGTTGACGCCGCATCGGTCGTTTCGAGCCTGAACCGCATAACCCAGCATCCAGTATCCAACATCCAGTATCCGTTTCAGCACCGACCGGTGTTGATACTCGGTATGATCAGCAACCAGTATCGAGCATCCAGTATCCCTCCGTCATTCCTTCCTCAATCCGGGAAATTTTCGCCATCTCCACGGGCCATTTTTTGGACGAATCACGATTTCCCCACGATTTCCCGGCGGCCGAAGAAAACCTCTAGTCGATTCTCAGGTCTGAAACGAACTTCATAAATTCAAGCTCTTAAAGCATCTAAAACGGCCTCCTGGCGGTTCTGCTTCGTCTGCCCACCTCAGGGCCGCATCTTCAACAAGTCCACCCACTTCCAAAGCCTGCGGCGGTATTTGTTTTGCACAAAACGGTCTCTTGCCGAGTAGTCTCGGCGCTCCGCGACGAGATTGCTTCTTCAAGCCTTCAGGAATGAACCCATGATTGACGGACCTGGTTTCGACAAAAACTTCGCCGTCCTCGAATCGCTGATGACCCTCAGCGCGAACAAGCAGAAGGTCATCGCCAACAATATCTCCAACGTCAGCACCCCCGGCTTCCGCCGCAAAGAGCTCGTCTTTGAAGAAGCCCTGCAGGACGCTGTCGCCAACAACGAAGTGGAAAACCTCCGCAGCCTCGAAGGCTTCGTCAAAGAATCCAACGACCCGACCACCCGCAACGACGGCAACAACGTAAATATCGATAAAGAAATGGGCCTCCAGAACCGCAACGCCCTCGCCTATTCCCTCTACACCGAGCTCTACGCCAAGAAAGTCGAAATACTCAAACTGGCAATGAGAACCACGTAATACGTCAACCATTAACCACTAACTATTTACCATGCCCATCGACGCCCTATTCAACACGATCAAGATCAGCGGCACCGGCACCCGTGCCCAGCGCCTGCGAATGGATACCATCGCCAGCAACCTGGCGAACATCAACAGCACGCGCACCGCAGAAGGCGGCCCTTACAAACGCAAGGTGCCGGTCTTCGAAGAAGTCTTTGACCAGACACTCGAAAGCGAGCTCGACCCGAAACGAGACGTCTTCAATGGCGTCATGGTCACCGGCGTCGTGCCTTCGCAGAACTGTTTCAAGCAGGTCTATGACCCTGGCCATCCCGATGCCAACGACGATGGCTACCTCACCGTTCCCAACATCAGCTCGATGGAAGAAATGGTGAACCTTATCGATTCTTCCCGCGCCTACGAGGCCAACCTCTCTGTGAGCCGGAACACCCGGCGAATGATCAACGACACCATCGCTCTGCTCAGACGGAGCTAATTGAAACGAAGTTTTTGAATCCTGAATCCTGAATCTTTTTTACTGTAGACTACGACCATGCCAGAACCATTTTTCAATCCAACCTTTCCAGGTGCAGCAGGCCCCATTGGGCCAACGCCCGGAGCCAAGACGCCGGCCCCTGTCCCGACAGGCGGTCCGTCGTTCGGCGAAGAATTGAGCCAGGCGCTCGACGAATCGCAGCCCCAGGGCGCAAGCGAAATGAAAGTTGAGGCCACCGACCAACGCCTCAATGAACTGCGTGCCGATCTCAACCTGGTACGCCAGCGAGCAACCCAGCTCCAGGCATTCCAGGCCCAGGCAGCCCAGCTCTACCAGGCCCAGGCCCGAAGCTAACGTAAAAATCAAAGAACCACAGAGGACATTCTTCTCTGGTTCATTAACTCCGCACTAACCCGAGACCACCATGTCTGATTTCGAAATCCCGAGCTTTTCGACACCGGTCAGCTACACGAACGCCGACGCCCCCAAAAAGACCGCCGACGCCAAGGCATCCAAGGAGATCATGGGTGAATCTTTCGGCAACACGCTGAAGGGGTTCGTCGAAGACGTCAATATGGCACACGGCCAGGCCGACAAGACCGTCGAAGACCTGGTCACCGGCCGGACGGATAATCTCCACAAAGCGGTCATCGCCATGAACAAAGCCGAGCTCAGCTTCCGCTACATGATGGAAGTAAGAACCAAGCTCGTGCAGGCGTATCAGGAGGTACAGCGGATTCAGGTGTAGGGCGTAAGACGTAAATACGTAATACGTAAGTGTGGGCTGGAGGGCCGGCGTTGTTTGGGACGGCGGTTGGTAGCGGATACTGGATGCTGGCAGTACCGATGCTATTGTGACGGCGGTTGGTAGCGGATACTGGATGCTCGATGCTGTGGTGCCGGTGCTATTGTGACGGCGGCTGATCTCGGATACTGGATGCTCGATGCTGGATGCTGGTCTTGGATACTGGATTCGGATTAGAGACCGCCATCACAGCAACATCGGCACCGCCAGCATCCAGTATCGAGTATCATGCTCACATAACAACACCGGCCCCCCAAGCCCACACTTACTCATTACTTATTACTCACGCATTCCGAACCACACTCCGTCCTGCAACCGGCACGGAATAACTGGCGGAAATCGCGGGTGTCGCCAGATAGGTGGCGATGGGTTGTCGGCGCTGATGGGTTTCCGACAGCTCGGCCTTAATCACGCGCTGCTGGTGCGACGCGTCCCGGTGCAGCGCCATATCCAGGTCGACAATCTTGTTGATGACTTTCTGGCACTCGTCGACGAGCTCGCTGACGCGGGCGTCGCGGCTGGTGGCCTCCCACTCACGCTTCAGCTCGCGGAGCTGCGACTCGAGTTTGTGGGCGTTTTCGAGATGAGCCTTCCGTTCCTGAAGACCGTTCTTCAGCACGTTCACATCGGACCGGGCAAACTTGTCACGCATCCGGGACGTAATCTCATAAATCGAACGAAAAGCACCGAGCTGGGTCTCCAGGATGGAAACAACATCTTCCGTGCGATTGTTTTTCGATACCGATCTGTCCGTTTGAATGGTGATTTGCGTCGTCATGGTAGCCCCTCAGTGTGCTGTCTTTTGATCGGAAAGGAGAGAGTGCCCCGCACCTACATCAAACCCCGTGCCCGATAACGACATACCACGCCCGGCGGAGCGCCCGTCAGCCCCGCGGATCTGAAGTAAACCGAGAAGTTTCAGGCTCCCTCCCGCCTCAATTACCCCCTGCCCTGCAACAAATTACGCCAAAAGCCTTCTTTCTCAAGGGTTTGCCGCCTTCGCCATATTCAGTCGCCACACACCGTCTCCGTCCAAAGTTCGATCTCTTTATGAAGGCGCCGACACAGTGCCCAGAAAAGCCACCCCTGGAGAGAATATGAACATGGGCAAAGAATTCCGGAAACCGGAATATGGTTAATGGCTGCGCTCAACCATCCAACCATTAACCATTATTTTTTTATTTCTTTCATAATCCCCTCCAGCGTGATCCGCTGAATGTGCGGCAGCTTCCCGGGGTCGATCCGCCCGAACTCTTCGAACGCCTTTTGCGGCTGATTGGTTTTCAGGAGTGAGAGCGCGTAGCTGAACCGCCAGCTTGCGTTGTCCGGCCGGGCCGCGAGGGCGGATTCGAAATGCGGCAGTGCATCTTTAAAGGCGCCCATCTTCACCAGCGTGTTGGCCAGGCTGCCACTGGCGGCGATGTAGTCAGCATCGAGTTGCAACGCCTTTTCGTACGCGGCTGTCGCTTCCTGGAACTTGTTCTCCGCCTCCCGCAGCGTGCCGATACGGTAATGCGTCTGCGCCCTGTCGGGGAAAAGGACGAGCGCCTTATCATACTGCTGCTGGGCCGCGACGAACTGTTTTGCCTCCTGCAATGTGATGCCGTAATGCAGGTGAAATTCGTCCGCATCCGATCTCAGGTCGATCGCCTTTCGATGCGCGGCCACGGCCTCCTCGAACCGGCCGGCCTTGCGCAACTGGATCGCCAGCCCGTGATACATGATCGGCAGATCCCGAGAGCCCTCCGGAAGATTGCCGAGCGTCTTTTCATAAACCGCGATGCTCTCGGCCTGCGTGCCCTGCATCTCTGCCTTTACCCGCGCCAGGTTCAGCTCGGCCCTCGGCGACGGATGCAGTTCCGCCGAGCGCTCGAAATGCAGTCGTGCCTCGCGAAGATTGTCCTGTTCCTGGTAGGCCACGCCCAGGTTACTGCGAACGATGGCCGAATCCGGCTCGCACCGCACCGCGGATTTCCAGAGCCGAAGGCTGTTCGCACACTCCGCCACCCGCGCCTGCGACAGCGCCACAAAGCACGCCAGGCTCAGCCCAAGCGCGCCGGAAAACGCAGCCTGCAGCCCCTGCGAACGCAGCCTGCCCCGCAGCCGGACGACGGCAAGCCCCGCCAGCACGAAGAGGCCCACGCACGGAATGTAGAGATACCGTTCCGCCTTCGGATGCGCGATCGGATGCAGATTCATCACCGGCAGCAGGAAGCAGAGAAACCAGCCGAGCGCGAGCGCCGGCAAGATGCGGTCTTGACGTTTGAGCGCCCACAGCCATCCTCCCGTCAGCGCCACGAACCCGGCAACCGACATCACCCACCCGGCGCCCGAGACCGGGCTCACCACATAATCAGCGCGCAGGTGCAGCGGCCACAGGATCACCCGCGCATACGAAAGCACCACCCCGCACATGGTCGCCACGTTGGTAAAAAACGAATCACCGATCAAAGAAGGCTTAAGCTCGTTGCCCGCGCGGTAGATGCCGAAACGGAGGACGAGATAGGCGAGCGTGACGGCGGCGTAAGGCGTAATGAGTAATGAGTAATGAGTAAGTCGCCGTGCACAGAGCCAGACGCAGAGGCCGAGGAAGATGACAAGGCCGAGTCCACTTTCTTTGGAGAGGAGGGCGAAGAAGAGGAAGAGGGCGGAGAGGAAGAGGGTAAGAGTGTCGGGGTGTCGCGGTGTTGGGGTATCGGAATCGGGGGTGGAATGTTGGAGTAATGGAATGATGGAGTATTGGAGCGTGCGGATGGCTGCGAGCGACCAGAAGAGCACCAGGAGGTCTTCGCGATAATTGGGAAACGACACCACCTCCGTAAAGGCCGGGTGTACCGCGAAGAGGGCGGCACCAATAAAAGCGACGCGCGTGGCAGAGCCTGGCAGCGCATTTCGCGTTTCGTCATTCGGACTTCTTTCGTCATTCGCCATTCCCCTTACCGCGGCAAATAACAGCAACACATTCCCCACGTGCAGCAGCAGATTCGTCAGGTGATACCCAAACGGGCCGCTGCCCCAGATCGCGCCATCAATCATATATGAGAGCGTCACCATGGGACGGTAGCTGCCCTGCAGGCTGTGCGCGAAGTAATCGCTGGTGAAGAGTGCGAGCCAGTCCCGCTTTGCGGTGAAAAAGGGGTTGCCGTGAATGATCAGAAGATCGTCGTATACGAATCCATTCCGCAGCACGCCGCCAAACGCCGCAACGGCCAGGAGGGCCAGGAGGAGGCGGAGTAAATGAATGGTTGTGCGGGACACGGCGCGGTGGTGGGGAATCTGGAATCCGGAGGCTGAACGGATTGTTACGTTTTACCCGCGCTGAGCCAAGCATGTGATGCTGGATACTCGATACTGGTAGTACCATTGCTGTTGTAACGGTGGCCTCAGATTTAAGGCGCGCACTCAAAGACAGCTATCACAATCAGCACCAGCATCCAGTATCACTCCAAGCAGAAACAGCCGCTTCAACAGCACCGGCACTACCAGTATCCAGCGCCCAGCATCCAGTATCCGAGACCAACCGCCGTCCCAAACAACACCGGTACTCCGCATCCAGCCTCCGGCATTCTGTTTGCGATTCCCCTCCCCAGCATCCCTGAGAGCCATCCGGAAAGGTTCTAAGTCTTTACAGGGAAATCTGGTTACCTCTTTTTTAACTTTCTGTCACCTTTTTCTGGCTAGGGGAAAATAATGACCAATCGTGCCTCGACTCGTCCCACAAAGTATCAAGGACTGTTTGAAGATGTCCGACAAGTTCTTGTTGAACGCTCAGGAGGCGGACTCGCCAAGCTGAGCCAGGAAATGATCGAAACCTACTGGAAGATCGGGGAACGCATCTCCACTCACGAAGAAGAAGCGACGAACAAGTCCCGCTTCAACAGTGAAGTCTTCTCACGCCTCGCCAGAGACCTCAGCAAGGAATACGGACAGGGCTTCTCGGAAGTCAATCTTCGCGCCATGCGCCGCTTTTATCAGAACACCAAGTACGCCCTCTCGGCCAACCGCCTGCCCTGGGCACAGTACCTGCGTTTCTGTCGCAAAGAAGCCGGACATGGGACGTCCGAACTGCCAGCAATGAAGTAAAAGAAGGTATCCGGTATCCGAAGATGGGAAGAAATCCCCAAGGGTTCGGACAGCCGAGGATAAAGAAGCAGGCAACACCATTGATTGCAGCACGAAAGATAAAACATGCGACCGACTCGAGTCCATAAGATAGGAAGACATCCCCAAAGATTCGGACAGACGAGGAAAAGAAGAAGAGCAACACCAAAAAGGCGCGCCACATATGCAGCCCATGCATCTTTTGCATCGTAGTGTATTGCTTTGGCAGGAGCGCTCTGCTCCGCCTTTCTCGCCTGGATGTCAGACTTGTGCTGCATCCCGCATCCCGCATCCCGTCCAGCTCTGCACCACCATTACTTACTTAGGGCGACCTTAAGGCCGCAGCCGTAGCTGGAGTCTGACTCCAGAACTCTAGACTCGGAGAGTCCAACTACGATCGTCTCCGCGCCACGCGGAGAAGTGATAGCCATAAGCTTCAATTGCTCATTACGTACCCCCTGTTCCACATGAAACAGGCCCTGTTCCACGCTCTTCCGACACCTGGCTCGCCACTGCCGACACTTCCACTCAGATCTGCACCGAAGTCGTTTGAAGGAAAACTTTTGAGGAAAAAGCAGCAAAAAGGCCATCAGAATGCTCTATTTGTTCATTTTTTTCACTATTTTCCAAATTTTTTGCTTGACGTGATTCATGACACATCTATAGTCCGCTACTTATACACGAGATGTTGTAGGCGTCCTCACCAAATAACACAAGAACATCGGATCGTTTAACAAAATTTCGTCTGACGGAGCAGACGGCCGGAAAAACAGCTTGGCGGAAGACATCCGTCGCCAGGCAAACCGATGGATAAGGGTTCTTCACTGACCCTCAATCCCCAGTCTAACTCTCCTCAAGGAACACTGGCATCTTCCCGGCATGGGTACGACTTACAACTCCCGTGAAGCAGCAGCACACATTGGCATTCACGAACTTACCCTCCGCCGATGGGAGTTGGAGGGGAAGATACCAAAAGCACATCGGAACCTGCAGGGCAATCGTTTTTACACTGAGGAAGATATACGTAACTTGGTAACGTATAAAAATACAGGGCTCTGCGGAGACCCTTCCTCCAGCTCGACCAGCCCGTTCGAGATCGTCGCCTTCGTTAATCAGAAGGGCGGGGTGGCCAAAACCACTACCTCCGTAAATCTCGCCGCTGCGTTCGCCAAGCTGGGGAAAAAAGTCCTTATTGCTGACCTCGATCCACAAGGCCACGCCGGCCTTGGCCTCGGCATCGATATCCACGGCGAAATCGCCACCATGTACGATGCCCTCATCGAGGGAACGAACATCAACGATCTCATCATAGAGACCTACGTCCCCAATCTTTACGTCGCGCCGTCCAATATCCAGCTCAGCACGGCGGACCTCGTCACTTCGGGGATGCTCCACCGTAACATACTGCTTAAAAAGTCTTTAAAACAGCTTTCATCTGATTTTGATCTGGTGATTCTGGATTGTCCGCCCACCATCGGCATCCTCACCTACAACGCGCTTATCGCCTGCACGCAGATTTACGTACCCGTCGAGATGGACTTTTATGCCCTCGAGGGCATGAGCCAACTCATCGACACTATCAACTTGGTGAACGAGGTCAGAGACGACCCCATCGACGTCACCAAAGTCATCATCACCAAGTTTGAGCGCAACACCAAGATCAACCAAGCCGCGCTCAGCAGCATTCAAGAATTCTTCCGCGACCGGGTCTGCCAGACTTTTATACGCAAGAACACCACCATTCGGGAAGCCCCCTCCGAAGGCAAGGCCATCATCGATTATGCGCCCAATTCGTCCGGCGCGTCCGATTACTGGAAACTTGCGCAGGAGATCCTCGGCATCGACGACGAGGAAATCTCCGAGCTCAGAGATGCCCAGGAAGCGCAGAACGCCGAACCGGAATCCGAAGAAGCAAAAGGCTTCACCGATCAGGAAACGCCCGTCCACGCCACCAACGGCAACGGCGAAGCACACGAGAACGGAGAAGCCCACTACGAAGGCAAAGATACCGAAGCTCTGCCCAAAAGCACCGGTCAACCGCTGGATACCCAGTATCTGGATTCAGCCGAAACCGAGGCCCTTCCAAAACAGTCCGAGCCAGAAGCCTCCGAATTGCAGCCCGCATCAGAGGCCGATCCAGCAACCACAACCGCCGACACCGGGGAATCCCAGAAAAGTGATGAAACTGAATAATCCGCTAGAGCGGGTACGCAACGTGATTCACTCGGGAATGGGTGCACAGGGCGAAGGCCGCACGTTCCTTTACATCCAGACCAGTGAGCTGGACCCCAATCCATTTCAGCCCCGGCTGCATATCGATGAAGGGGCCATCGAAGACCTCCGCAGGTCCATCGCAGAACACGGAATCCTCGAGCCCATCGTCGTCCGCCGCAAAGAAGACCGCTATGAAATCATCAGTGGCGAACGGCGCTGGAGAGCCTCACAAGCCATTGAAATGGAAGAAGTTCCATGCGTCATGCGGGAAGCATCAGACGAAGAATCTTTTCAGCTCGCGCTCACCGAAAACATTCAGAGAGACGACCTTACACCCCTCGAAGAGGCCCAGGCGTTCCAGAAAATGATGGAGATGAAAATCGCCTCCAACCAGACCGAGGTCGGCAACATGCTGGGCATTCGCCAGCAGCGGGTGAGCGACAAACTCAAACTCCTCGAGTTGCCGGAGAGCGTCCAGCAGTACTTTGGAGAACGATATCAAGACCGGTTCACGCAGAAACACGGCGAGTATCTGAGCCGGCTCAAAGACCAGAAAAAGATTGAGCAGATAGCTTGCCGGATTATTGAAGAACGTTTGTCGACCCGTGAGACCCAACAACTCATCGACAAGCTGCTTCAAAGGAGGCCCGCCACCAAGAAAAAAATCCGCCGTCCGAAACGGCTCAACATCACCAAAAGCCGCAACGGATTCAACCTCAAAGTGAGCTTTGATCGGCGTCGTGATTCCATTGAAGACATCGTCGAAGAGCTCATGAAAATGGTCGAAAGGCTGCGGAAAGAGTTCTCAGCGGAAAGCGGAAAACAGCCTTGAAAACTGGATACCGCTCACGCGGTATAAGTCTCGTTCTACATTTATAAGCGATTGATTATCAATAGCTTAACCATAGACGCCTTGAAAGGAGGTGATATACATGGCGAAGAAGAAAGCTGCGAAAAAGAAAGCCCCGGCCAAGGCCGCTGCACGCGAACAATTGGTCGTTGGCAGCAAGGTAAAGGCTTACATCAAGTCGAATGGCAACAAGACTTCCAGCGATGTCATCGAAGCCCTGAACTGTAAGGTTCACTGTCTTCTGGACGCCGCTTGTCGTCGTGCTGCCGCAAACAAACGCACCACCCTGCGTGGGGCGGATTTGTAGTTCATTGTTCATTGACAGGGGCGCAGCCTGGCTACGCCTCTGACTTCTATTCTTGCCGTCGCCCGAGCGGGCGACTCAAATTAACCGCCTTGAAAGGAGGTGATAGTTTTGGCGAAGAAAAAAGCGAAGAAAAAAGCTCCAGCCAAGAAGGCTGCGAAGAAAAAAGCTCCAGCCAAGAAGGCTGCGAAAAAGAAAGCTCCGGCCAAGAAGGCCGCGTGTAAGAAAGCTCCGGCCAAGAAGGCTGCGAAAAAGAAAGCTCCAGCCAAGAAGGCTGCGAAGAAAAAGGCCCCGGCCAAGAAGAAAGCTAAGAAGAAATGAGCTGACAAGGAGGGCTTCAGTCCCTCCTGCTCATTCTTTTCAGCCGTCAGACTATTCAGGTGTGTCCCAATTCTTACGAATTTGGATACACCTGATTTTTTTTGGCTGATGGGGAATGGTGAAGCGAAGGTTTTTGTTTTGTGATGTCGATTTGTAAATATCCCTAGGAGCCGTCGGAAAGGTCTCTTACCATCAACATAGCCGGCCGGAAACCGGTGACCCCGACCCCATCGTCTTCCATCATTTCACCATTCCATCACTCCAGCGCTCCTTCCACTCGACACCCCAACAAAAAGCGGCCCTCCCAGCCCGATCACCATCATCTGGCACAAAGCCCACCCTCTCAGACGCCTTCAGGGGCCCCTGAGCCCATTTCGGCCCGCCGCGAGAGGAAGGGCCGCCCAGGCCCCCAAGAAGCTCGCCAGCGAGCCCTGGGAGCCTCCTGCAGGCACATCAGGCCGCCTTCCTTACCGGCAAACCAATAGAAATCGCCATCTTCAGGGAATGAAAAATTAGAAATCAGGAGATTCGGATGCTTTTGAGATGCGGTGGAGCATCGAAAAGACCGTGCCTGCGATTGGCGATACCGTGCTTTTAAATAAGTCAGCAACACCGGTCTTCCGGATTCCACAAACTGCCCACCGCAGCGGCCACAACAGAAACGCCTGTCGAATTCTCGTCACTCGGGTTCCTTCGTCATTGGGCATTTCGTCGTTCGTCATTTTTCCCCTGTGGAATCTCCCCACAGCATCTGTGCCAGCTCTCCACACTCACCAACCTTCATCCCCTCCGCGCTTCCATCGAGATCCGGCCATCCACACCATCCCAACCAACTTCCTGCTGCCCTAAACACCCTCTAAACGCCGTTTTCTGCCTCGGCCACCCAACAACCTTGAAATGCCGAATTCCCGATTCCTCATTCCTTCCCCCCAATGGAACGCCATTAGCCTTGACTCCAGTCGAATTCATTTACACACTACGCAGTACTTCATTCACTTCACTGGAGGCCTAAGCCATGACACTCATCCGCAACATCACACTCAGCCTTTCTGCTGCCGCGCTCCTCTTCGCCTTCACCACCGACGCCCAGGCTGGGCCGCGCAAGGCCATCAAGCGCCGCGCCACCTCAAAGGTTGACACCCGTCGTGAAGCCAAGGCCGATACCAACAACAACGGCACCGTCGGCCCCAAAGAGCGCGCCAAAGCCCGAAGCAAGCATTACCTGAAAAACAATTCCGAAGTCGATAAAAAGTGGGAAGCCCGCGCCGATAAGAACAACGATGGTACCGTCGGTGGCCGAGAGTTGGCTAACGCCCGCAAACATCTCTGGAAGAGCAACCACAAGGTCAACACTTCGGTGGAGAAGAAATACGACGCCAACGGTAACGGTTACCTCAGCCCGGTCGAAGCCAAAGAACTCCTCAAAGATCGCCTCCGCCTGGTGCGCACCCATGGCCGCGCCAAAGTCAACACCCCGCTCGAGCGCGAATTCGACGCCAACAAAGACGGCATCATCGACCGCAAAGAAGCCGAAGCTATCAAGGACGCCATCAAGGATAATAATGTTGATGGTTGATGGTTGATGCTGGCGGCCGGAACATCCAACGCCCTCGACAGACTTGATTCTGTCGGGGGCTTTTTTTTGTTGGGTCGTCAAACCGTAGCTGATACTGGATGCTCGATGCGGCTGCCACCACTCACTTCGACTTATTTAAAAACACGGTATCCACACCCACCCTGTTTTTACCTTCCGAAAGTACAGACACTGCTTCTTTTTGACGCTTTCCGTATTTAAATTCCAAAAAATAAAAACAACAACAATGCTGCAAACGAGGCATTCTGTTTTGGCTCCCCTATATAATGAGACATTTTTGTTGTTATAAGGTTATTAATATAGTTACGCACTCAGAACCCATTACGAAACAAGGGGTTTACGACGTAAAATTTACTTAATAACACGGTATTTATTTACTTAATAACACGGTATTTCTTACTTAATAACACGGTACCTTACTTAATAACACGGTATGACTTACCGTGTTATTAAGTAAGTTTTTTCATTATTTACTTAATAACACGGTATGACTTACTTAAAATCACGGTATTTCTTACTTAAAACCACGGTAATCAAATGTGTGGTGTTTTGGGTCGGAGCGCTTAAATATTGGAGTTGGAACGGTGGGGAAGACTGGAGTGGCGGAATGAGCCATTTGTTGCTGAGAGTGATGCTCGATACTGGATGCTGGATACTCGATGAGCTGGTGTTGCTGTAATGGCGGTGATGGATGGAGTGATGGAATGATGGGAGGCTCCCGCTGCGGCTGAGAGTGATGCTCGATACTGGATACATGATGATGTGCTGGTGTTGCTGTGAAGGCGGCCTTTGGAGTGCGGATACTTGTCGCCACTTTGGATTTCGTATGTCCTAGATCAACGGCCGGTATCACAAGAGAGACGGCCTGACCAAGTATCCCAGTATCGAGCATCACTCTCAGCCGCAGCGGGAGCCTCCCATCATTCCATCCCGTTTTTTAATACTTGGCCTCTTCCCCAAGCGGCGTCCACCACGAATCGATTTCGCCGAAAGGCTGGCGCTCTTTGTAGGCCAGGCCGCGCTGGATCTTTCCGGGGTCTTTGCCGGTAATTTTGGGTTCGTCGATGAAATAGATCTGGCCGGACTCGTTGATGAAGAAAGTGCGATGGCCTGTCCATCCGTAGCGGGCGGGCATGGCATAGGCGCACCAGTGTTGCGGAGCAGGGGCCGCTTCGGTGGGCGGTTGTTCTTTGGGTGTTTCTGTTGCGGGTGGGGTGGGTGGCTCGGAGAGGAAGACCCGGAATGCGTAGCCCTTGAACTGATCGTCCTGGGTGAATTCCTGCGGGAGGAGCGAGCGTTTGTTTTCGCTTTTCAGTGTGGCGAGCTCTTTGATGTCGGCGAGTTTGTTTTGCTTTTTCTGCTGCTCTTTTTGTGCCTGCTCGATCAGACGCAGGGTGGTCATCGCGGAGAGTTCGTTGCCTTGTTGATAAGTGCCGGCCTGTATCCAGACGCACAACCCGGTGGTCCCGCCAAAGATGGCGATGAGGAAGAGGACATCGAGAGAGGTGATGCCGCGGCGAGATGCGAGATGCGAGATGCGGGATGCGGGAAACATGACGGAGATTAAAGAGGTGAACGTTCAACATTCAACATCCAACGCTCAACGTTCAACAGTTGGTAGTGCCGTCTCTGCTGTTAGACCGGACTGTGACGGATGCTGGATGCTCGATGCTTGGATGCTGGTAGTGTCTGGTAGTAGCTCAGGTTTGATTGGGATACTGGATGCTGGATGCTGGATGCTGGTAGTGCCGCCTTTTTTGCAACGCCGGCCTTTTCCTGGATGGCTACCTACCTACGCAACACACGGCTCCGAATGTTTGATCCGTCTTTGTACGGCCGCCCATACCCCAGCCGCACTACCAGTATCCTGTATCGAGCATTCAGCATCCACAGCAACACCGGCATCCGGGGACCTGATTCCTCTGTCTTTCCTTGCCGCTTTTCTGAACAATTCTTCCGCCCGTCCAAAGAGCCCACGGCGGCACAAGAGCGTCCCCTTCCTTTAAGTGCATGGCTTGCAAGGGAGATAAAAAGCTCGGCTGCGGCATTTCTGTTTATGGCAAGGGCTTTGCAAAACCAGACCAGCGTTCCTTGACAAACAAATGACATGGTTTGGTCTGCTGCCTCCTCGCTGGGAGGGAATTCCTGTTTTTTGGCCATGACGGCTGAGACACTCCGAACACTGACCTTCTTCGCTGGTTGGGGAACCTGCGAATCTATCGTCCGCATACCTGCTCGCTGGCTATCGTCCGAACACCTCCTGTTGGAGGGAATTCTTTAGACCGTCCAAACCTTCTCGCTGGCTGGAACGAACCCCGTTCCTCGAAAAGGTGCTTAACTCAAGATGCCTTGCCCGGCTCTCTTCCTTGCAATCTGAGAGCCGGAGCAAAGACATCTGAAATGATTCATGGCCGATGGTTCAACCATTAACCATCAACCATGTAACCATTCTGAAAATCCTGTGTGTGAACAAAGTAAACCGCAGAGATGTGGAGACCGCAGAGAGAGCAAAGGACTGCTTGATATCTCTGTGACCTCTGCACGCTCTGCGGTTTTCTTTTTTATCTGAAAGGAATCTCCTATGGCCGCCCCGGCTGTCTTAAAGGAAAAGGAATTAGAGCTTGGGAATCCGGAATTCGGAGAAGCGGCCAGTATCGACTACCTGGCTCGCCACATTCAGAGCGATCAACAGCAGAAGCCGGAAGAGCGGACCGAACCATCAACCATCAACCGCCAACCATTCTTCGCTCGGGCATACCGATACATCCAGTCCATCAGTGAATACGCGCCTGGTTTCGGCAGCAAGTTCCACGCTGAGAGCGTCACCGAAGACAGCAACTGGGCCGACCGTAAAAACAAGAAACGCAAGACCGCAAAGAAGAGAGTGAAAGATTTGAGAAAGATGTGGTGAGCAAGCGTAATGAGTAATGAGAGCAAGCGTAATGAGTAATGAGTAATGAGTAAGTTGGATATGAAAGTTTCATCTGAATTCAGACAGATACTGGATGCTGGATACTCGATACTCGCCATTCCGATTTACTTTGTGGCGCCGGCCTCAATCCAGTATCCGAGACCAACCGCCGCCCATAGAACACCGGCCTTCAAGCCCACACTTACTCATTACTCATTACGTATTACGCCATGACTATCCTCGGCATCTCCTGCTTTTACCACGACTCCGCCGCCGCTCTCATCCAGGACGGCCGCATCGTCGCCGCGGCTGAAGAGGAGCGTTTTACTCGCGAGAAACACGACTCCGATTTCTCGGAAGAGGCCATCAAGTTCTGTCTCGCCGAGGCCGGCATCACGGCTGCCGAGCTGGACTACATCGGGTTCTATGAAAAGCCCATGCTCAAGTTCGAGCGCGCCATGCACACGGCCAAGGCCAACTTCCCCTATGCGCAGGAAGCCTTCGAAGAAGGGCTGCCGAGGCTGCTCCATGAAGAACTGCGCATCGAAGAAATTTTTCACGAACGCTTCGAGACCGACGCGAAGTTCCTTTACGTCGATCACCACCTTTCGCACGCGGCCAGCGCGTTTCTTGTCTCGCCGTTTGAAGAGGCCGCGGTGCTTACCGTTGATGGAGTCGGTGAGTGGGCCACCACCGGCATGGGCTACGGCAACGGCACGGATGTCGAACTGTTCAGAGAAATTCGTTATCCGCATTCACTTGGCCTGTTATACAGCGCGATAACCGCCTACCTCGGGTTCAAGGTCAACAACGACGAGTACAAAGTCATGGGGCTCGCCTCCTACGGGCAGCCGACCATGGTCGACAAGATTCGGCAGTTGCTCACCGTGCACGAAGACGGCAGCTATGCACTCAACCTTGAATATTTTGCGCATCACTACTCCACCCGGCGGCCTTACACGGACAAACTCATCGAGTTGCTCGGAGAACCCCGTGCCCCCGAGAGCACGACCGACCAGCGGCATATGGATCTTGCCGCGTCTGTGCAGGCCGTGCTGGAGGAAGTGCTGCTGAAAATTTTTGACGTACTCCACGAACAGACCGGCAGCCAAAACATCTGCCTGGCCGGAGGCGTCGCGCTCAACGGGGTGGCCAACTGGAACGTGTTCCAGCAATCGAAATTCGAGGATATCTACATCCAGCCCGCATCGAGCGACAGCGGCGGAGCCCTCGGCGCCGCGGCATACATCTACCACACCGCGCTCGGACGCCCGCGCTCCGAGCCGATGGAAAGCGCGCTGCTCGGCCCCGGCTTCTCGAACGAGCAAGTTGAAGAAGCGCTCCAACGCATGGGCGCCAATTACCACAAGCTTGAAGAATCCGAACTCATGGACGAAGCCGCCCGCCTCATCAACGAAGGTGCCATCATCGGCTGGTTTCAGGGCCGCATGGAATACGGCCCCCGCGCCCTCGGCTGCCGCAGCATCCTCGCCAACCCGTGCGACCCGGAAATGAAGGATACGCTCAACGCTCGCGTAAAATTCCGTGAAGAGTTCCGCCCCTTCGCCCCGGCCGTGCTCGAGGAACGCGTCAACGACTACTTCGAGATCGATCGCCCCGCGCCGTTCATGCTGCTCGTCCCGCAGGTAAAGGAAGGCAAAGGCGAAGCCATCCCCGCGGTCACCCACGTGGACAACTCCGCCCGCGTCCAGACGGTCTCCCGCAAAGTGAATCCGCGCTTTTACGACTTAATCTCAGCCTTTGAAAAACACTCCGGCACGCCCGTCATGATCAACACCTCGTTCAACATCCGCGGCGAGCCCATCGTCTGCACGCCCGAAGAGGCATACAACTGTTTCGCGCACACGGATATTGATTTTCTTGTGATAAATGACTTTCTGGTAGAAAAGGAATTCTAAAGAAATGAAGATTTTCAAACTCGCCGCTCAATACCTCGAAGCCACCAAAGACTTCGGCACCTTCCTCGCGCTCCTCTTCCTCTGGAAGCGCCGCAAGCTCGTCCCTGTAAAGGCAAAGCAGGAACGGAAGGTGAGCGGGTTCATTTATCCGCATTGAGGGTTTCGTCATTCGCCATTCACCGCGCCCGCCCGCTCGAACCACTCGCTTACTGAAAGTGAAAATCCAGGCAGGACGTCGCCGCCGTCGAGGGTGCCGTCTTCGGGGATTTCTTCGGATTGATCGATAGCGGTGTAGACTGTGACGGTACGGTTTTCGGGATCGGTGATCCAGACCAGTCTGCAGCCGGCGTTGAAGTAATCGCGGCGTTTGCGTTCCATCTCTTTTGCGGTGTTGCTCTGGCTCAGTACCTCGACGGCCAGGTCTGGGGCCAAATGTGGCACAGGGTCGCGTGGGAGTTTCCGATTGGGGAAGCGATCCCATGAAATAAAAGAAACGTCCGGTATCCGTACCAGCCCCGGCGCCAGTTGCATCATGCCAGCCTCGCCGGCCACTATGCCCAGATCATTATCTTCGGCAAAACTACCCAGGATACGGTTTAACAGAGAAGCGATTACGGATTCATATAGGCCCATAGCTTTTTCTATCAGGATGCCGTCGACAAGTTCACAGATGCGCCGAGTGTCTTCACGAACCGCCACCACATCCTCTTTCGTCGCCGTGCCCGGCGGAGGATGAAAGAAGATGCGATCCGCGGGCACGCGTCCGAGCTCTTCCAGCTTCTCGGCCAGGGTCGTGATTGTGGGGATGGTTGCTGCGCTCATGAGCGCCTATCTTACGTTAAGGAGACAAGGGGACAAGGAGTAACGACCGGCCCCTTACTCATTACCTATTATGCCTTCTTCCATCTCTTTCATATCGTCCAGAATCTTCATACTGCTTGTCAGCCCGAACAGGATGCCGCCGAGGATGCCGGGGCCGAGCTGGAGGAGCCAGTAGCAGATGGCGAGAGCCACTGACTGGGCTTCATCCGCGCCGACACTGGTGAAGAGGAGGGTGCAGGCCCATTCGCGGACGCCGGTGCCGTTGGGTGAGATGGGCACTTGCGAGACGCTCGTGACGATCGGGATGAACAGCAGGAAATACCAGATCGAGAGGGTCATCCCGAGTTGCCGTGAGAAATAATAGAAAAGCCAGATGACCACGAGCTGGTAGGCAAACGAAAGCAGCGTCACGCCGATGAGCGCGGGCGGGTGCGAGCGGTAGATGCGGAGCCCTTCAGAGAAGCGGTTGAAGACGTTGCTCGGCCTGGTGAGGCCGAGCTTGTTCATGACCCGCACGATGAGCCGGGCCACACGTCCGCTGAACAGCACCAGCGTGCCCGAGACCATGATAATGAGCAGCGCGGCAAGGATGAGGTAGATCCAGTTGTTCTGGTAAAGGCGATACCCGGCGACCGCGGCGATGAGCCCGAGCAGCACGAGTATCAACATACCGACAATGCGCTCCACGAGCACCGAGCCGACGGCTTTTTCCCACGAGACTTTTTCACGGCATAAAAAATAAACGCGCACTCCATCCCCGCCGACAGAGGTGGGCAGAAACTGGTTAAAGAAAGTGCCGATGAACTGAAACCGGATGAGCATCGAGAGCGGCAGCCTTTCTTCGACCGCCCCGAGCAGCAGCTTCCAGCGCAGGGTGCGAATGGCCATCCCACCCATGTAGATGGCGACGCCGAGCAGGTAGCTCTGCAGTGGCACCTGTTTCATCCTCTCTTTGAACTGCTCAAAATCGATCTTGCCGATCAACAGCACCAGCAGTCCGATACCGATACCGACCTTGAGGAGGATGAGGAGCTTTTTCTTTTTAGGGGTGGGCACGAAAGCGTAATGAGTAATGAGTAAGTTTCGGCTTGGCGTGCCGGTGTTGCCTGGAACGACGGGTGGGAAGGGAGATACGAAGAAAAACGTTCAACATTCAACGTTCAACGCTCAACGTTCAAATGCTGGTGGTGCCGGTGTTGTTTGGTGCGGCGGGGGGAATCTGAATGACGATGTTGATTTTTGATTTTGAAGTAAGGCGACCCCCAGGCCGGCGTCTGCATTTCAGAAATCAACAATCAACATTCAGCAATCGTCATTCAGATTTTAAAATACGGGATGCGGCCAGCGTTTGAGCGACACCGGCCCTCCAAGCCGAAACTTACTTATTACTCATTACGTTTTCCGCCTCCGCTCTTGCCACCACCATTTCCAGCACGGTGCGCAGTTTGGCGGCCTGGCTTTCGAGTGAGAGCTTTCGGGCGCGGGTCTGGCCCTGTTCCATGAAGTGATCGTAGAGGGAGCGGCTGTGGAGGAGGGTGAAGATCTGTTCAACCCAGGCGATGGGGTCGTGGGGCTGGCGGATGATGAGGCCGGCTTCGCCGACGGCTTCGGGGTAGGCGCCGAGGGAGGGGACGATAACCGGGATGCCGCAGGCCATGGCTTGCAGCGCGGTGTAGCCGTCCGGGTCGGGCCATTCGGAAGGGGCGATGTAGAGGCGTGCGGTGGAGAGGTGATTGAGAGAGGGGCCCCGGTTGATGGGCAGAGACGGGGTAATCGTCAGGTTGGGGATCTCTTCCATCTCTTCGAGGCCTGGGTATTCGGTATTGAGGCCGGTGATGAGGAACGGGGCCTCGGGCATGCGGCGGACGATATCGAGAAACAGGCGCACTCCGCTGGGCGAAACGTGCGCATCCATGACCAGGTGTTTGCGGTATGAGGAGGAGGTAGGCTCGAAGCCTTCCGGCAGCTCGACGGGGAGGGGCCAGACGCGGGTGGCGCGGTTGTATGCCTGGCTGACGAGGCCGGCGAGGTGGCCCGAGGTGCAGAGGACTTCTGCCGCGCGGCGGATAGCGTTGCCGTGGGCGGTCATCAGGTTGCGGTAAGAGCCGTAGAACCGGTTACCGCCTGGATGGTCAAACGCGGAGATGGAGGCCGGGTTGGGTCCGAAGTGCTGGTAATCGGAGACCAGGATCACGCAGGGCCGGCCGAGATCGTGGCAGATGCTGCAGGTGGTGGTGGCCAGTTCCTGGTGGGTCAGAATGACGTCCGGTTTAAGCGCGAGGATCTGGCTGCGGATGTCCTGCGGCGTTTCGAGTGAATGGTAGTTCAGCTTGGTGCCGCCTCTTCTGGGGAAGTGCTGGCCTTCCGGCGAAAGGATGCGGCAGACGTCGCCATGCCGATCGCTGAGGTCATGAAAAATGTGGTGTAGAACCTGGTCTGTTTGAGTGGCGCCTGGGGCGAACGCGTGGGCAACAAACAGCATCTGGATGGGCCGGCCAAGCTCGGTGGTGATGGCCTGCTGCCGGGTGGTGCTGGACATGGCGTCGCTGAGGTCCGCTCCTTCTTCCTCGGTCACCAGTGCGCCGGGTATCTCGTCTGTTTCTTTTTCGCCCCCGAAAATGGGCACGCGGATATCGACGGTGGAGATTTCTTCCATGTAATTGGGCTCATCCGAAGCGGGGTCTTCTTCGAGGATGGCTGCCGAATCAGAGAAGGTTTCCGGTTTTGCCTCTTCGCCGTCTGCGATGGGCTCAGTGCCGGGCAGATCTGCGGGTTTGGTTTCTGCCGTTTCCGGCAGGCTCCCTCCTGGTTCTGCTCCAGACGGGGTGGCAGCCCGTTCTGCGATTTCTTCGTCGTCTGTTTCCGGCCTGATGGAAGCAGGTCTTACAAAGGCTTTCGAGTCTGTTTCAGGCGGCCGTTCTACGATGGTTGCTTCCTCGTCTTCGGCGAGGTTTTTGGCAGGCCTTTCCTGTGCTGTTTCGCCGGGCCTTTCGTCTGCCGCTTTTTCTGCTTCTGCGCTTTCCTGTTCTTGTGAGGTCTCTTCGTCCTGCTGATCGGGGCCGGGCCGGTATTGGGTTTTCAGCTTCTTGGTGGGGGCGAACGCGGGGCCGTCAGCGATTTTGCTGCCTTCGAGGATTTCATGCTTTTCGGCTTCTTCGGTGTCGACGACCCGGATAGTGCCGGTGTCTTCGTTTTCTTCTTCGGGAAGGCCTTCGACCTGGTGGGAGAGGGGTTCGTCCTGCAGGAGGACGGTCTGGGGAAGGTCGCTGCCGTCCGGTGCGCCGGGGTAGGGTGCACCGGGCAGGGCCTCTACGATTTGATCCGGAGCGGAGGAATCTTTAGCGATGGTGAGTTCTACGGTAGAGGGCTCTGGCAGCGTCTGATCGGTGTATGGGGCGTTTTCTGGCAGTGCGAGCGTTTTTTCCGTGTAAGGGTCGGGCACCGGCCCGCTGGGTGGTGGGAGTGAGATTTCCTCGGCGAAGGCTTCGGGCTTGTCGTGGACTTCGGTTTCCGGTTCTGACTCGTCGACCGGTGGTTTCGGGATCGGCGGGAGTGAGATTTCCGTGTCGTAGGGGTCTGAGCCGGCTGCGTTATCGACGCACTTTTGAATGGCCTGTTCCCAGCCGTCGAGGTAATCGTCAAAAGGGAAACGCTCGATGGCCATTTTCCTGGCGCTGAGGCCGAGCCGGGTGGCGAGCTCTCGGTCTTCGAGGAGCTGCTGCAGGCGCTGGCGGAGGGTCGGCGCGTCCGTGGCCACAAACCCGGTAACGCCGTCTTCGATAAGCCCGAGCGGGTGCGGGGTAGTGACGACGGGGATGCCGATGAGCATGGCTTCGAGGATGTTGAGCAGCGAGGGGCTGGGCGCATCGGCGGCCGGTGTTGCGAAGTAGGCCCGGTGGGTGCGGAGCTGCGTTTTAAATTCGTCCCAGCTTTTAGGCGGCCTTGCGTCGGGGATATCCGGGTTCATGCCCAGGGTGCTGTGGGGCAGGCCGTTGAGGGCCTGCTGCTGGAGCGCGAAGCGGTTGCCGGCCTGCTGGCTGAGCTGGTTGCCATGACGGATGACCGCAGCTTCTTCGCCGTTGTAGCCGCCGTACCCATCCTCATCGACGCAGATGATCTGGCTGATGATGTCGCCGGCAAGCGGGTAGCCGCCTTTTTCAGGATCGCCGAGCGCGTCGGAGATATAGGCCGCGGTGGTCTGCCAGGAGAGGTCGGCGAGCTTGCGGTGCGCGTCTTTGCGCGCGTCCTGGTCATCAAAGCTGTCGCCCATCTTTTCTCTCAGCGAGACAAGCGGGCAGAAGATCTTCGGAATGTCGAACGATTTGAGGTATTCGAGATCGGACTCATCAAAGCAGATTGCCAGATCGTATTCTTTGGCCTTGAGCTGCTGCTGAAGCGCTTCGGGATTGACGACGAGCCGCATATTTTCGAGCAGGGGCCGCACCGCGAAATTCCATGTGGAAATGCCATCTTCCCGCGAGCGACCGAGCACGCACGTGCCCACCACGTCCAAGCTGTGCCCCAGCTTATACAGGGAGTGGATGAGGGCTTCGTTCCAGTTAAAGATGAGAAGGCGCATAGGAAACGTAATGCGTGATACGTAACGCGTAAGAATGGAATCTTAAGCGGAAATCGGCAGGCGGGAAACGCGGATGGAATGCTGGAATGCCGTTACTCCAACCCCGGCTTCGAGCCCACCGAGTTTTTCTCTGCCGCCCGTCATCACAACAGCACAGGCACTACCAGCATCGAGCATCCAGTATCACTGCAGCATCCGACGCTCATGCACTACCAGCATCCGCTCGGCCCTATTCCACCTTCTCTTCCTTCGCGATGTCCGCCGCTTTGATGAATTTGCTTTTCCGCTGTTTCGGGTCGTCGCTGTGTAATTTGAAAAATATCTGGTCGCCGGCGCGGGTGACGATGCTGCCGATCAGGGTGGTGCCGTCTTTGAGGGTGAGGCGTACCAGGTTCTTGGGTTTGCGCTTGGGTTTGGGTTTGGGCTCGGTTTCTTCCTTGACCGTCTTCAGTTGTTTCTTGTAGCCCTCTTTGAGGGGCATGACGTCGATGACCTTGCTGGTATATTTTTTGTCTTTTTTGAGGCTGTCGAGCCATTCCTGGGCCTGCTTGGCCGGGATGCGGCCTTCGAAATCGAGGATGACGCGTTTGGCGGTGCCGATGGCGCCGTCAATATCGCCGGCTTTCATTTTCTTTTTGGCATCGATCATTTGTATCTGCCCGTACTGATCGAGGAATTTTTTCTTTGCCCTATATTTCTCGGCGTTTTTTGGCATCTTCAGTTTGTATGCCTGGGCGATCGCTTTATCGACGTTTTCGAGGGCGAGCTTGTATCGTTTTTCGTTGGTGGCTTTTTGCGATCGCTTCAGATACTCGGTGATCATCTGGTGCGGGGTGAGCTGGGGGCCCTGTTCCAGCTCGTCGAGCGCGGGCTTGAATGTCTCGAGGAACTGGTTGCTCCGCAGCAGGCCGCTGTAGGCCATCATCTTGGTGCGGTGATCCTTGGCGAACAAAGCCATGTAAGGCACACTAACACCGCGGATGCGGTTGCGGTTCATGAACTTTATCGTGGCCTTTACCCCGACATTCATCCGGCACAGGATGAAGTTGTTCAGGAACTCGGCGACTTTTTCTTCCTGAAAAACAATCTCCTGCTTCTTGCAATCCGTGTCACCGGTCCGGGTGAGCATGATGAAGAGCGGAAGGTCGGCGAGCTTGGATGCTTTTTTGGCTGCTTCTAAATCATCGATCCACTCGAGCTCTTCCTGAGCCCAGGCCGGGGAGATGAGGGTGAGGGTCAGAGTAAGTAGGGCTTTCATGGTTCAGGATTCAACAGGTTTCAGAGGTTACTTCATTGGACGTATGTACCCAGCGCTACCTTCGACCGTAACACTCAACGTTCAAGATTCAAGATTGTGCATCAGACCTCCCTGCATCCCTGCATCCCGTCTGCATCCAGAATCCCTGAACTATCAACCATTCTCCCCCTATCCCCCGCTCTGGCTCCTCAACAGCAGGAAAACGATAAGGGCGATCAACAGGACGATGACGCATGCCATGCCGGCGATCACCAGGCTGTTGGGGCCGCTACTGGCGGGTTCGTCGTGGGCCTCCTCTTGCGCGTATGGTGGCTGTGGTGCGTATTGTGGTTCGGGCTGCAGTTGCGGTGTGGCCTGTGGCTGTGGCGCTGGCATGGGTGCGGGCGCCGGCATGGGCTCTGCCGGCGGCTTGAGCGCGGGCATTCGCATGCTGGATTTTGCGCTGGGCACCGGCTCGCCGATGGGCGGCAGACCTTGCGAGGCGCGTTCAAGATCGGAGACCACTTCGTCGCAGTTGGGGTAACGGTCTTCGGGCGCTTTGGCCATCATCTTGCCGATGACTGCGCAGATATCGTCTGAAATATTCGGGTTGATCTCCTGCGGCGAGGGGAGCTGCTCTTCGATGTGTTTCATCATGACGATGGCCGCGCTCTTGCCCTCGAACGGCGGACGGCCGGTGAGCAGGTGATAGATGGTCGCGCCGAGGGAATACATATCGGAGCGGTCGTCAAGCTCCATGCCGCGGGCCTGTTCGGGGCTCATGTAGTGCGGCGTGCCGATGGTCATGCCGGCCTGGGTGACGGAGCTGTCGAGCTCTTCCTTGGCCAGGCCCAGGTCGGTCAGCTTAATATCGCCGGTGCGGGAGATCATGATGTTATCCGGCTTGATATCGCGGTGTTTGATGTTGAGCGAGTGCGCGTGTGCGAGCGCGCGGCCGATCTCGATGCCGACGCGCAGGGCTTCGGTTTCCGGCATCAAGCCATCACGGTCGAGGATCTCCTGCAGGGTGTAACCGTCGACGTATTCCATGGCGAAAAAAAAGTAGCCCCCTTGTTCCTTGGAGGCCTGTCCCGCGTCATGAAACTCGATGATGTTTATGTGGTTCAAGCGGCCGGCGTTGGTGTATTCACGCTTGAAACGCCCGACGTATTTCGGGTCTTCCTGAAACTTGCGCAGCAAAACCTTGATGGCGACCTCGTGGCCGGTGCTCATATGCGTGGCCTTATACACCACGCCCATCGCGCCTTCGCCGATCTTGGACTGCAGTTTGAAATCGCCAATCTGGGTGACTTTTTTCTTGGAGGTTTTCTTTTCACCGCCTCCGCCCGGGCCCGGCTCTCCTTCATCGCTGACCGCGACAAGCATGCGCTGCAGCTTGGTGGTCTGTGCCATATCGAGCAGCCCGAGCTGGCTGGCTGTCTGGTGGATGAGTGGTTCTTCGCCGCGTTTTTCTGCTGCCTGGTGGGCCTCGTAAATCTGCTTGGCCTGGTCTGCGTTGATGAACTTGGCCTTGACGGCCGTCAGCAAAAAATTGACGTCTGCTCTGCTTGGCATAGTGGTGGAAGAATTACCAGATCATGGACGATAAGAAAAGTCGCAAGCACGATAATGGAACTCTTGGGCCGCGACAATGGAGAGAAGAATGGTTGATGGTTAGCAGCGCCGGTGTTGCTGTGATGGCGGTCTTTGCAGTGAATGATACTGGATGCTGGATGCTCGATGCTGGTCATCCCGATTCTGTTTGAAGGCGGTGTTGTTTCGGGCGGCGGTTGGAATGTATGAGTATGGGTTGGCCGTCTTTGCTGTGAGTGATGCTGGATACTGGTAGTGCCGGTGTTGTTTCGGGCGGCGGTTGGAATGTGAGTGATACTGGATACTGGATACTGGATGCTGGTAGTGCCGGTGTTGTTGAAAAGACGGTTTCGGCTTGGAAGGATGCAGGTGCCGGTGTTGTTGTGATGCCGGGTGGACCGGTAGATACGAAGAAAAACGTTCAACGCTCAACGTTCAAATGCTGGTAATGCCGGTGTTGTTGTGATGCCGGGTGGACCGGTAGATACGAAGAAAAACGTTCAACGTTCAACGTTCAAGTTAAGACTGGTGGTACCGGTGTTGTTGTGACCGGCACTCGCTTCCGCATCCAGCATCCTTCCAAGCCGAAACCGTCTTTTCAAGAACACCGGCACTACCAGCATCCAGTATCCAGCATCCTTCCAAGCCGAGACCGTCTTTTCAAGAACACCGGCACTCCCAGCATCCAGTATCCAGCATCCCCCCAAGCCGAGACCGTCTTTTCAAGAACACCGGTACTCGCTTCCGTATCCAGCATCCTTCCAAGCCGAGACCGTCTTTTCAAGAACACCGGCACTTCCAGCATCCAGCATCCAGCATCCAGTATCCAGTATCCAGCATCCTTCCAAGCCGAGACCGTCTTTTCAAGAACACCGGCACTACCAGCATCCAGCATCCAGCATCCCAACCTCCGAACCTCTGAACCTCTCTGAACCTTTCTATTAACCTTCCCCCTCCCCAAAGTTTTCCCTCAAAAATCCAGTCAACTTTTCACTGCCTCCCAAAACGGAAAACGGCAGAAAATTTCTTCGTAAGGCAAAGACTTCAAAGGCGTTAAACGATGGGCCTCACTTTCTCCTAACCGCTGCACTGTATTGCCGAACATTAGTGCACTTGGACGAAGCCCCAACGGGGCAAACGTTCACTGAAACTCTTTTCTGCCGGTCTCTCAATGGGACTGCCGGCAGGATTAACTATTGGCTGGGAGAATTACTATGGCTATCGGAAACATGGTAGCTTTCGGTGACCCTGCACGGGCCCGATCCAACATTGCCGCCTGGAATCTCATCAACCAGGTCAACGGCCTTAACCGAGAAATTGCGATTCGTCAGCTCCGCCTCGCTACGGGCAAACAACAGCCTCGTATGGAGGACGGTGCTTCCTTCTTTGCCGTCTGGAACAAGATGCGGAATCAGGTCCGCGGTAAAGAAATGGCGCTCGATAATGTGGGCGATGCCAAAGACGAGCTGAGCCTGGCTGAAGCCGGCATGCTTCGCGTCGATGAGCTGCTCGGCCGTATGCGTGACCTTGTCATCCGCTCCGGTAACGACTCTCTCACCGCTGAACAGCGTGAAGACATCCGCCAGGAGCTCAAGACCCTTTACATGGCTATCGGCGATACCGTCAAGCGTACCCGCTTCAACGAAGGCGGCGAAGGCGGAGACGCGCTGCTCGACGGGTTCAGCCATACCTACCAGGTCGGCCCTAACGAGCCGGATAAGTTCGAGGTGAAGATCCAGAATATCATGGCCGGCGTGACCGGGGCCTTCTCGCCGGAGATGGGCGAAAAGATGGAAAAGATTCAGGCTGCGCTCGATGGCCTCTCCAGGCACGCCGGTGAGAGTGTTGCCGTCGAACTCCGCGATTTTGCCGAAGACCTCGAAGGCAACATCAAATGGTCTATCGAAAAGCTCGCCAATTCTTTTGAAGACCCGAAAAAATTTCAATCCGACTTCCTCATCTCGCTCTCCAACTTGAGCATCGAAGAGATGGAAGCCATGAACGGCGTATTCGACGACATCTTCGCCGGCCGTGTCTTTGGAGATTCAGAGGACAAGTTCAAAGACTTCCTGACTTCAGAAGAACTCGCACCGGTCTTTCTCGACCTCTCTTCCACCCTGAGCGACCTGGTCGCCAACCCGGTGGCCATGGACTCGCTGGCCGCCGAGCTCGCCGAGCTTTCCACAAAGCTCAAAAACGATGACATGGAAGAAAGCGTCAAGGCCATCAGCGATTCCATCAACGCGATTAACGAAACTTTCAAGACCGCGGCTACTGGCCTGGAAGGCATCATCGATAACGTTTTTGGCAGCGAAGCTCAGCGTCTCACCCTGGCGCAGGACATCGTCTTCTTCGCCCAGGCCTCACCGCTCGCCGCGACCAATCCGAACGTCCAGGGCGCGCTCAATCAGCTTGCACTCGATGTGGCCAACGATGCCGACGGCCTGCCTAACTTCATCGAAGCGCTCGGCGCCCTGAGCGAAACCGACAGACAGGTCGCACTGCAGGCATTGAGCAACGTAGCTACCGACCCCGAAAACGGCCTCGCCTTCCACCCCGCAGTGGTTGACCTCGATGGGCAGGGCAGCCCCTTCGGCCCCGGCGGAGATTTTGTCTCTTACGTGCTCAATATCGAAGAAAAGACTTTCACACCCACGGACGACGTGAATATGGTCGCCGTGCTCACCGGCGCGGCCAACGCGGTCGCCGGCTCTTTCCCGGGCACGACAGCCGCGCTCAACAACGTCATCGGCCTCATGTCTGACAATTCAGATATCAACGACGATGCGCTCGCCCAGGCCATTAACATCGTGGGCCAGCAGATCGTCAATGAGACCGCGGACAACGGAAACATGTCCGTCGTACTTGCTGACGTCGCTGATGCGCTCTCCGTGCAATTCCCACAGGTCTCCTCACAGGTCGGCAACCTGGCATCCGCGCTCGTTGCCGGTAATCCTCAGGAAATCGCCAACGCTGTCAGCATCCTCGGTGGAGTGATCGAGTCCGAGACCGGCACGAGCAATTTCTTCACGAACCCGGTATCCAGAGGCTCTATTCGAAATGCCTTCCTGGCGCAGACCGGCACGCTCGAATTCGCACGGCTCTCGCCCGTGGCACAGACCCTCTTCACCAACATGGCCAATTCGCTGGTCGGCACGCTCGACCTGAACGGTCCCGGAGGCCTGACTCGTCTTCTGAAGAAAGGTTGATGGTTCAGTCATCAATCATGAACCATGCTGTCGGAGCTAAAAAGAGTTCCCCAGCCAGCGAGGAGGGATGCAAGCCAGATCTCATTGAGGTCGAGCTTGTCATCCCTTTTTCGCTTTAAAAAAGATGGCGGCTCCGGCGATCCGAAGTAGTCCCGACGCCCCGCGGCGGTTCCCCGGTGCATCGAGTATTACTCACAACAGAGACCGCCTTCCAGCACTCCAGCATTCCGAGCAGTTGCTTGCTCTAATCCCTCTCGATCCGAAAACGGCCGTTTCAACAACAACCGCCCTCTTACGCATTACGCATTACTCATCATTGAATCCCGGCAGAATTCAAAGATATTTATACCCATGCCTGCCTTGATCGATGACGAGACCAGAGAGGTCTATTCCTGGAACGAAGCCGACGCCACGGTTGGGCGCACGCCGGACAACACGGTACAGATCAGTTTGCCGGGTGTCAGCCGTTCGCATTGCCGGATCGTGCGGCGGGGCGTGAACTACACCCTGCAGGATCTCGGCAGCAAGAACGGCACAGGCATCAACGGCAAAAAGGTCAAGAAAGAGCAGCTCCTGCAGCCGGGCGATACCATTTTCCTCGGCAAGCGAAAAATGCTTTTTCAGGAGCAGGCATCCGCAACATCGTCTTCCGGACCAAGAGCTGCCGAGGCCGGCCCGGTCGATTACATGCCGACCGTCGAATATGGAGCAGGTGATGTAGGTGGAGGTGGAGGTGGTCAGGGCCTGAACATGGACAACCTCTCTCTCGCAAATTCGCCGGAGGTTAAGCCGCCTTCCTTTGAGCTGGAAGCCGATAGTTCCGACGATGCTCCGCTGCAGTTCATGGATGATTCGGCCGTGATGGATAATCCGCCTGCGATGCCTTCGCCCGGTGCGCCGGCAGGGCCCGCTTCCGCACCGGCAGGGCCCGCGCCTGCGCCACCCGTGCGGGGCAAGGTCGGTAAAGAGACCAACGAGAAGCTTTGCTCGAAATGCAACGCCTCCAATCTGGCCGTCTCGAAAACGTGCTGGCAGTGCCAGTCGCCGCTGCCGGAGCAGGTCGCGCAAAAGGCCGTACCTGAGAGCCAGCAGGCATTTGGCGGCAATTGCCCGCAATGCAAAGAGCCGTACAAGCCGGGCACGCAAATCTGCAAGGAATGCGGTTACACCGTGGCCGATCGCCGGGCGGTTATCTCCAGCCAGACGCGCCTGATGCGCGAAGAGCATTTCTATTGGATGCTCGGCCTGACCGTCGTGCTCGCCGGCATCGGCATCTATGCCTGGTTCTCATTCTCCAAGGCAAAAGTCGAAAGCGGCGTCAGCAAATCGGAAGTGATGGCGAGCAAGCTCAATCGCGCCGAGATCTCCTTTACCGAGGCTGACGAGGAGCACAAGCTCGAACGCTACGACCGGTGCCTCGAGCTCTACCAGGAAGCAGAGGACATGGCCAAAGAAGTGCTCGATGCCGATATCGAGCTGGATGTGGAACGCCGGGCAAAAAAACTGCACCAGAAATTCGTCAACAAGCGCCGCTCCTATACCACCTGGCTCGAAGAAAACGGCGCCCGCATCCAGGCCATCGAAGCATGGCGGGCCGAAAAGAAACAACAGACCGAGCAGGGCAACACCTTCTTCCACGGCGGCTGGATTCACCCCGATGATGCCGGCCTGGTGACATCTGGCGATCAGATGCTCTTCCCCGAAGAAGACGCGCTTAAAAAGGCCATCGACGCGAACGCGGAAAACGAGATCGATTCCAGGCTGCAGCCGTTCATTCGCCGTGCGTGGAAGTTTCAGGAAACCTATCGCCGCGACGGAAGATTCTGGGTCGAGCACGATGGCTGGCTGCCCCTGCCGGAGCATGTCATTACCGGCGCATTCGGCACCCGTTATCCGGAGAACGTCGCCCTCGGCCATTTCCCCGGCGTTTATCTCACCCGCATCTTTTTTAACAAATCGAAGGACCTCCCGTCGGCCCAGCTCGGGTGGGACGACGAAGGCAAAAAGATCCTGCTCTCCGTGCTTTACCACGACACCACCAAAGAGGCCGTCGAAGCCACCAGGGCAAAAGACATTGTCTCGCTGGCGCAGAAACCGGTCCTGGCCTCCACCATCTGCATGGCCGAGCTGGCCGTGCCCGCCGCAAAAGAGGATTACGATCTCATCAAGGGCCTCGTCGCCGGCGAGACCCCGCCCGTGCTGCAGCTCTTCGTCAAAGCCACCAACATCGAGGCCACTAAAAACACCAAAGAGATCAACCACACTCTCGACGACGGCAACAAATTCACCCAGACCCACCACCACTACGATTACATCCTCGAGATCCAGGTCGTCCATTTCCGCTGGTTCCGTCACCTGCCGGGCGACGATTTCTACCTGCCGATGTTCCTGGAGAAAGAGTCGAAGACCGGGCTGTATCAATTGGCGAAAAAGGCGCTGGGAGTGGAGTGAGGCGAATACGTAAGGCGCCGGGCTTGGATGGCCGGTGGTGTTGAGGCGGAGGGGGATGAGTGGTTTCTGCTCTTCTACTGAGCCCACACTTACTCATTACGTATTACGCTCCATCCACAAACTGCTGATGCCACAGCTCAAGCATCAGCAGCGGCCACAAATTGTATCCGTGGCTGCCGCGGCCTTCGTGGTGATCGCTGATGAGTTTTTTCAGGTTGGTTTCGTCGAAATAGCCGCGGCTGAGCGCGGTTTCGCTCAGGAGGTGTCCCGTCAGGAAATCGTAGAGGTCCTGGGCCATCCAGCGGTTGATGGGGATGCCGAAGCCCATCTTCTGGCGGGCCAGAATTTCTGGCGGGAGGAGCTGCCGGAATGTTTCTTTGAGGATGAACTTGCCGTCGAAGAGGCGCATCTTGAGGCGGGTAGGGATGGTGGCCGCGAATTCGACGAGCTTGTGATCGAGGAACGGTGAACGCACTTCGAGCGAGTGGGCCATGCTGGCGATATCGACCTTGGTCAAAATCGCGCATGGGAGATATGTGACGAGATCGACCGCGGCCGCGTTACCGACGTTAGTGTCGCCGGAGAACTTTTTAAAAGTATCGAGCACAAACGATTCCGCGTCTGCGCCGTTGAGCTGCGCGGTGAAGTCGGGGTGGTAAAGGAAGTCGCGCAGGTTGCGGTCGAGCATATTGACCGTGCGGAGGTAGCTGTGGTGCGGGTGGCAGAGGAACGACATGGCGAGCCGCCGGGCCCGGGTGAAGTGGTTGCCCCGTGACTGGCCGGGCGCGGGGATCGGCATCGGCGGCTTGCTGCGGGTGCCGAGCACGCGGCCGAGCGTGCCGGACAGCATCGACGCGAGCTGCAGCCGGTGGTAGCGCAGGTAGCCGCAAAAGTTTTCGTCGCCCGCGTCGCCGGAGAGCGCGACCTTGACGTGTTCGGCAGTGACTTTGGAGACGTAATAGGTCGGCAGCGCGCTCGCATCTGCGAAGGGCTCATCGTAATGCCACGCTATCTTGGGCAGCACGTCCGCGGCTTCGGCACGCACGATAAATTCTTCGTGCTTTGTGCCGTAGCGTTTGGCGATCATGCGGGCGAATTCGACTTCGCTGAAATCCTGTTCCTCGAAACCGATGCTGAACGTCCGCACCGGCTCGTCATCGAGCTGCGACATGAGAGCGACGGTGAGCGACGAATCAATCCCGCCGCTGAGGAACGCGCCGAGCGGCACATCGGCGATCATGCGCAGACGGGTGGCCTCGGTGAGGATCTCGCTGAGGCCCTCGCGGGCCTGGGCCACGTTCATGTTTTCGTCGGGCCTGTAGGGCACATCCCAGTAGCGCCGCACCTCGGCCTTGCCGTTTTCGTAAACGAGGATATGCGCGGGCGGCACTTTTTTGATGTGCCTGAAGATGGTGCGCGGGTGCGGCACATACTGGTAGGCGAGGAACAGATCGAGCGATTCGGGATCGACCTCTCTCGGTACGCCGGGCGCTTCGAGGATGGCCTTCATCTCGGACGCGAAGATGAGCCGTTCGCCGTCTTCGTAATAGAAGAGCGGTTTCTGTCCGATCCGGTCCCGTGCGAGCAGCAGGCGGCGCCGGCGTCCGTCCCAGATACCGAAGGCGAACATGCCCCTCAGTTGCTCGACGCATTCGTCGCCGCGTTCTTCATAAAGGTGAACGATGCTCTCGGTATCGCTGCGGGTGCGGAAGGTATGCCCTTTGGCTTCGAGTTCGGACTGCAGATCCTGGAAGTTATAGATCTCGCCGTTGAACGTAATCTGCACCTGCCCGTCTTCGTTGCCCATCGGCTGGCTGCCGCCTTCGAGATCGATGATCGAAAGCCGGCGGTGTCCGAGCCCGATGCCGGGCGCGGTGAAGTAGCCTTCGCCGTCCGGCCCGCGGTGGACGATGGTGTCGCACATGCGTTTGAGCAATTCCTGCCCAACCGGGGCTGCGGGGTCTTTATGGATGATGCCGACGATACCGCACATGGGCGTAATGAGTAATACGTAATGAGTAATGAGTAAGCAGGGAGATGATAGCGGATTGCCCGTGTTGTTGGGATGCTGGATGCTCGATGCTGATGCTGGATGCGGGATATTGGTAGTGCCGCTGTTGGTGTGATGACGGGTGGCCCCGGGAGGCATGAAGAAAAAACGTTCAACGTTCAACGTTCAACGCTCAACGTTCAAATGCTGGTAGTTCCGGTGTTGCTGGTAACGACGTTGGACGCCATACATTCAATTAAGAACCAAGAGCCGTCTGAACTAATAAGAGTTCATGATTGAGCGTTGAACGTTATTCCCCTGCCAGCCGCCATCACAACAGCACTACCAGCATCCAGCATCCCAACCGCGCACTTCCTTCCTCTCTCTCGGTAAAGACTTCCCTGAACCTCCGCCCTCTGAACCTCTGCCCGGCTGGCCCTCTGAACTTCTCCAATCTTCCCTAAACCGTCTTAAAACGGCCACTTAGCGGCGATCCAACAACATCAATTCCATCCTCCGGCATTTCCTTCCCCACCGTTACGGCACGGGTGGTGCTCCCTTGGCCTGCGCTCGATGCCGTTCAAATCAAGCTGCCACGGAGTGTCAGCACTACGGCCATCAACCATCAACCATTAACCATTAACCATTCT
>Ga0187827_10000793_pt1 | contig 48155 bp, 41 predicted proteins | sample ETNtaG_39_FD_167969 | JGI IMG/M metagenome (GOLD analysis project Ga0187827, IMG submission 167969) | Marine microbial and viral communities from oxygen minimum zone, Eastern Pacific Ocean - ETNP2014_SV_150_PacBio MetaG (Illumina Assembly) | ecosystem: Environmental > Aquatic > Marine > Hypoxic...
GCCGGAGTTTCCTCTTTCGAATCGTCCGAAGCTTTAGAATCTTCCACTGATGCCTCCGCTGCCGGAGTTTCCTCTTTCGAATCGTCCGAAGCTTTAGAAGTAGTCTTATCCTTCGAAGATAATTCAGGGTGTGTTACTTGCTTTAAACTTAATCCCAAACGTCGTCTCGCCGGCTCTATTCTAATTATTTTCAACTCCAGTTCATCACCTTCATTCACAACATCTTTTGGGTGATTGATAACGTTAGGGGATATTTCACTTATGTGTATTAGACCTTCAATACCCGGCGCTATTCTAGCAAAAGCTCCAAAATTCGCTAACTTAGTAACAGTCCCTTTTACCAACTGGCCTGTTTGAAAAATATCATTCACTTCATCCCAAGGCTGAGGTTGAAGTCGCCTTAAACTCAATGCTATTTTTAAAGATTCACGATCAACTTTCAAAATGAATACGTCTAATTCTTGTCCAACAGATACAATGTCTTCCGTAGATTTAACGGCCTCCCAAGATAGTTCAGATATATGAATCAATCCATCTGCGCCACCTATATCCACGAAGGCACCAAAATTGGAAATTCCGGAAACCTTTCCCTTTATTATGTCGCCTTCTTCCAAAGTTTCTAGAAGTGTTTTCTTTTGTGCTTCCTTCCACGCTTGGATGGCGGCCCGTTCAGAAAAAATAGCGCGGTTTCGTCTTCTATTTAATTCTATTATCTTAAATTCAACTTTGGCTCCAATAAAACCTTCTTTTGGTTCTTCCCCACCGGTTACATAAAGTTCCCGAGCAGGCCCAATGAGTTGAGATAGGGGCACAAAACCCTGCACACCCTCAGCTTCGACCACGGCTCCGCCACGGTTGGCGCCTATAATTGTCCCAGTAACGTTTTCATTCGAATCCATACATTTCTCTAAAACTCTCCAACCCTGCTCACCTCTTGCCCTATCTATCGAAAGTATAGTTGTACCATCTTTACCTTCTAGACTGACAACATAAGCAATTACTTCGTCTCCTGGTCCTAATCCATCTATATTCTCTTGCTCTAAAGATCTCATTTCCCGGACTGGAATGAACCCCTCTGATTTATATCCAATATCTACGAGTACGCCGCTCGCACTTTTGTCCATGACCTTACCATCTATTATTTCTCCGCGACGCAGTTGCCTAGCAGGAGAAAATTCATCCAACAAGGCCTCCATAGAATCATCATCACTATGAACCGACTGTTGTTTTTTTTCAGTCACTTCCTTTTCTGTAATCGTACTATCAGAGGTCTCCAAATAGTTAACCCTGTCCTTTCTCATGTCGATTTTGACCGACAGATGTTTTCATTCTAACAAAAACTATTGTTAAATAAATCATAAAACATTTAAAGGAAAAACAACACACTTTTAACTTGCCATGAACAAAAATAAAACCCCTGGCGATGACCTATTTTCCCACACCCTTGCAAGTGCAGTATCGTGAGCGCTATGGCGTTTCACTTCCGTGTTCGGAAAGGTTACGGGTGGTGCCACCACGCTTTTACCACCAGGGGATAAAATACTTTTGGTAGCGGGGGCAGGATTCGAACCTGCGACCTTCGGGTTATGAGCCCGACGAGCTGCCACTGCTCCACCCCGCAATATTTTTTGAAAAAAATTCGATCCTAAATTCTACGAGAACGTGTAGTTACTTCAATAAAATGGGTCAAGCCCTCGACCAATTAGTACCACTTAGCTGAAAACATTACTGTCCTTACACACGTGGCCTATCTAACCGGTAGTCTCCCGGAGGTCTTACCCCCGATAAATCGGGGTGGGACATCTCATCTCGAGGTGGGCTTCACACTTAGATGCTTTCAGCGTTTATCCCGTCCGAACATGGCTACCCGGCGATGCGGCTGGCGCCACAACCGGCACACTAGTGGTTCGTCCACTCCGGTCCTCTCGTACTAGGAGCAGATCCTCTCAAATGTCCTTCGCGCACAGCGGATAGAGACCGAGCTGTCTCACGACGCTCTGAACCCAGCTCGCGTGCCGCTTTAACGGGCGGACAGCCCGACCCTTGGGACCTTCTTCAGCCCCAGGATGCGACGAGCCGACATCGAGGTGTCAAACCTCGCCGTCGATACGGACTCTTGGGCGAGATAAACCTGTTATCCCCGGGGTAGCTTTTATCCGTTAAGCCACGGCCCTTCCACACGGTACCGTGGGATCACTTTGACCGACTTTCGTCCCTGCTCGACTTGTTGGTCTCGCAGTCAAGCCACCTTATGCCAATACACTCTTAAAGCTGATTTCCATCCAGCTTGAGGTGACCTTTGTGCGCCTCCGTTACTCTTTAGGAGGCGACCGCCCCAGTCAAACTGCCTACCAGACACTGTCCTTTTTCAAGTTAGACTCAAACTATAGGCAGGGCGGTATTTCAAGGGCGACTCCCCAAGTGCTGACGCACCTGGTTCACAGTCTCCCGCCTATCCTACACAGTCTAAAATTCAAACCAATGCCAAGCTGCAGTAAAGCTCCACGGGGTCTTTTTGTCCTGCTGCGCGTAACCCGCATCTTTACGGGTCCTGCAATTTCACCGAGTCTATCGTCGAGACAGCGCTCAAGTCGTTACGCCATTCGTGCGGGTCGGAACTTACCCGACAAGGGACTTCGCTACCTTAGGACCGTTATAGTTACGGCCGCCGTTCACCGGGGCTTCAGTCAGGAGCTTGCACCCCCTTCCTTAACCTACCGGCACTGGGCAGGCGTCAGCCCGTATACATCAGCTTTCGCTTTAGCACGGACCTGTGTTTTTGGTAAACAGTCGCTTGAGCCTGTTCTCTGCGGCCACCAACGCTTTCAGAGCAAGTCTTATTACATCAGAGGCCCCCCTTCTCCCGAAGTTACGGGGTCATTTTGCCGAGTTCCTTAACGATAGTTGTCTCGAACGCCTTGGGGCATTTACCCCTGTCCACCAGTGTCGGTTTGCGGTACGGACACTACTTATCCTCATTAACGGGGCTTTTCTCGGCAGCATAGAGTGGGCGCCGTTCCGCGAGGTGTCCCTCACGGTCCTCCCGTCCCTCAGTAGGCAAGATATTTTAACCTCTCACCTAAAACCTACGGACAGGAACACATCATGTCCAATGGACATGCGACGCTTATCAAGCTGCGTCCCCCCGAAAACTCAAACAGATAGGCAGTGGGGCTGGAGTTTTGACCAGCTATCCATCGGCTTCGCCTTTCGGCTATACCTTAGGCCCGCCTAACCCTACGTCGATCAGCGTTGCGTAGGAAACCTCGGACTTTCGGCGTGCCGGATTCTCACCGGCATTGACGCTACTTATGCCAACATTCTCACTTCCCAGCGCTCCACCGTACCTCACAGTACGACTTCGGCGCCCTGGGAACGCTCCCCTACCACTCCGAAAAAAATCGGAATCCGCAACTTCGGTGGTATGCTTTAGCCCCGTTTATTTTTCCGTGCAGGAACCCTCGACCAGTGATCTGTTACGAACTCTTTAAAGGGTGGCTGCTTCTAAGCCAACCTCCTGGCTGTCTGGGCGTCCCAACTTCGTTTCACACTTAGCATACACTTGGGGACCTTAGTTTGCGATCTGGGCTGTTTCCCTTTCGACAATGGAGCTTATCCTTCACTGTCTCACTGCTAGGCTACCCTTTGTAGTATTCGGAGTTTGGTTGGGATTGGTAAGCTTACGCCCCCTAGCCCATCCAGTGCTCTACCTCCACAAAGTAACTCCTAACGCTGCACCTAAATGCATTTCGGGGAGAACCAGCTATCTCCGTGCTCGTTTGGCATTTTACCCCTACCCACAGCTCATCCCAGCAGTTTGTAACCTACACGGGTTCGGCCCTCCACGAAAAATTACTTTCGCTTCAGCCTGGCCATGGGTAGCTCGCACGGTTTCGGGTCTACGCCACGCGACAAAAAACGCCCTATTCAGACTCGCTTTCGCTTCGGCTACAGCGCATCACGCCTTAACCTGCCACGTAACGTAACTCGTTGGCTCATTCTTCAATAGGCACGCGGTCATCCTGTATAAACAAGACTCCCACGGTTTGTAGGCACACGGTTTCAGTTCTATTTCACTCCCCTCATCGGGGTACTTTTCACCTTTCCCTCACGGTACTTGTTCACTATCGGTCGCCAGAAGTACTTAGCCTTGGAGGGTGGTCCCACCAAATTCCGACAAGATTTCACGTGTCCCGTCGTACTCAGGAATCAGTCGAAAAGCCAACCATTTTTCGCCTACGGGGCTTTCACCCTTTATAGCCAGCCGTTCCAGGACTGTTCGGCTAAATGTTTGGTTTGTAACTTTTCGGAAAGTCATGGGGACAATCCACAACTGACCCTATAACACCACGTAGTCATTGGACCCCAGTCCGTTAGGACTATGTGGTTTAGGCTATTCCCGTTTCGCTCGCCGCTACTAAGGGAGTCTCGGTTGATTTTCTTTCCTCGGGGTACTTAGATGTTTCAGTTCTCCCGCTTACCTCTAATTCTTCACAGAAAAAGTGCCTCTAAATTGAGGCGGGTTTACCCATTCGGGAATCCCCGGTTAAGCTCGCTAGACAGCTATCCGGGGCTTATCGCAGCCTTGCTACGCCCTTCATCGGCTTCTGGCACCAAGGCATCCCCCATGTGCCCTTAGTAGCTTGACCCACTTTAGTGAATCAACTACACGGTCTCGGAGAATGCAGAATCGAATTTTCAATTCATTACTTTATTTTCATTCAATTGTTAAAGAGCATTTTCCATAAAGATTTTCTACAGAAAAATTGACAGAAAACTTGAAATTGTTTTCAGTCGTAACGAAAATTCTATTCCTAATTGGTAATAACAGTCAACAGAAGAAATGTTTAATTTTCCTCGTAATTAACAATTATCACAGCAGTTTACATAGATAATTGGCTGATATAATTTCAAACATCTTTGCCAGTTTAAACAATAACCCTTCGAATGAATTTGCACTGTGTTTAATGCAATCAAGCTTTAATCTAAAATGAAAGATATCTAAAATGCCTGCTTACGCGGTTATAGGTGGTCAGTGGGGAGACGAGGGAAAAGGAAAAGTGATTGATTATTTAGCGAAAAACGCAGATCTAGTGGCTAGATATTCTGGAGGAAACAACGCAGGGCATACAGTAATCAATGAGCATGGGAACTTTGCTTTTCATCTGGTTCCATGCGGTACCGCATGGCCTAATACTGTTAACGCAATATGCAACGGTGTTGTAGTAGATCCCAACGTACTAATTGAAGAAATTAAAAAGGTTCACGATGCTAAACTACCTGGCAAAATAGTAATATCAACCAAATCTCACATCATAATGCCATACCACATAGAACTTGATAAACTTCAAGAAATCCAACGCGGTTCATCAGCCATCGGTACAACCGGTAGAGGTATTGGCCCAGCATACGTTGATAAAGTAGGACGTACGGGAATTCGAATGGGGGAACTATTAGATCCAAAAAAACTAAAAGCCAAATTAAATGATATCGTTGACAAAAAAAATGAGCTGCTCATAAAAATATATGGTGGATCACCAATTAATATTACTGATGTACACCTTAATGTGGATAATTGGTATGAAAATTTACATCCCTACATAAGCAATGTCGAAAAAAAAACAAATGATATTTTAAACCAAGATGGAAATATCATATTAGAAGGAGCCCAGGGAACTTTACTCGACTTAGACCATGGAACGTACCCATATGTAACCTCATCAAGTTCAACTATAGGTGGAGCAATAACCGGAACTGGAATAGCTCCAAAAGAAATATCCAAAATAACTGGAATTTATAAATCCTACTGCACACGCGTTGGTTCTGGACCGTTCCCGACAGAGTTAACTGGTTCAAAAGGTGACGAAATACGTCAACAAGCTCAAGAGTTTGGAACAACAACAGGTAGGGCCCGCAGAGTAGGATGGTTTGATGCAGTCGCTGGGAGATTTTCCGCAAAATTGAATGGGTTTGATTCACTTGTTATAACCCGTTTAGATATTTTGGACGAATGGGAAGAGATAAAAATTTGCTCTGAATACAAATTGGACGGAAAAATAATCACGGATTTTCCTACAGATGTCGAACAGTTGGATCAATGCATCCCGAAGTACAAAAACTTAAGTGGGTGGAAAACATCTACTTCAGGAACAACTCAATATTCTGATTTACCAAAACAAGCCAAAACTTACCTCTCCACATTGGAATCTGAACTGGGTGTACCAATATATTTAGTTTCAACAGGTCCCAAAAGAAATGAAGTAATAACTTTGAACGAAATAATTACTCGTTAATAGTATTTGAACACAATTCTATAAAGGCCATAATTTCATCCGTTAGTAATTTTGGGTCGTGTCGAACAGTTGTACCTTCAAATTTAACAAGGTCTTTTATGACCACATTATTAGCATAATTATTCACCTCCTCATCAATAATCACCGGCTCCGCTTTTTCCTTTTTATACGCAAATTTAACTTCATCTGGGAGCGTAGCACTGTTCAATATCAAATAGTCTAATTTCTCACGACCAGAATATCGACATACTTCGGAAACAAACTTTGAGGCCTTATATCCAGACGTTTCACCACGTTTGGTCATCAGATTACCAGCATAAACAACGCAGGCACGGGTACTAGAAATAGCATTTTTTATTTCTGGCACGAGAAAATTAGGTATTATACTAGTGTAAAGATCCCCTGGGCCCAGTAAAACTAAATCAGCATCATTAATCGCGTCCACAGCTTCTTGATTAACCTTAACCACATGATCAAGATAAACGGTTTCAATTGGAGGAATCGAATCAGAACGTAAATCTATATCTGATTCAGTATAAATAATATCACCATTTTCAAGTCTCGCACATAAGTTAGCCTGGTCATAAGTAACTGGCAGAACATGTCCTTTTACTCGAAGTAATGCCGACAGTTCCTCAATTGCTTTTTTTAAATCTTTGTGTATCGATGTAAGAGCAGCAAGAACTAAATTACCCACACTATGCCCCATTAAACTGGATTCTGATTCAAATCTATAATTTAATACATTAATCATTCCCCTCACTGACGCATCCTCTTTTGAGCTCAAAGCTAATAGACATTGACGTATATCACCCAGGGGAAGTAATCCAAACTCCTTACGAAGTAGACCAGAACTGCCACCACTGTCGAACATAGTGACAATTGCTGAAACCGAAACCCTACAATTTACGAGTCCATTTAAAACAACCGATGACCCTGACCCCCCTCCAACAACAACAATCCTAGGACTTTTTTTTTCCATAATCAAATAAGCAGTGAAAAAAATATTTCAACCGGCTTGAATATCAATATCATATCCGTCCATCACAGGATCAAATTTTTTTGAAAACAATTGCAACTCGTCGTCACTGGGTATCATCGGTAAACGTCCAGAACCAACATTCAATTCGCATCGATTCATGGCATATCTGACAGGTATCGGATTGGTTATAAAAAACAAAGCATTGAAGAAAGGCAGAAGCCTTAGGTGTTCTTTAGCAGCTAATTCAATATTTCCTTCAAGGATCAACCCAATCAAATGCTTCACTTGTGCACTAATTAAATTTCCCGCAACACTCACTACCCCATAACCACCTGCCGAAATAATTGAAAAAGTTTCGTTGTCATTACCGCTCCAAACCTTAAAAGAATCTGAAACATTCTTAATTATGTAATTAATTTGATCGGCATCACTGGAAGCTTCCTTGGTTCCAATTATATTTGGAATTTCAGATAATTCAAGAGTAGTATCCAAATCCATGTTTAAAGCAGTCCGAGACGGAACGTTATACAAAATTCCAGGAATTTTAACAGAACCGGCAATTTCCTTGAAGTGTCCTATCAATCCACCTTGGGTGGGTTTGTTATAAGCGGGGACCGTCAGAAGCAAGGCATCTACACCCAATTTTTCAGCAGATATCGAAAGCTCAACAGATTTCCTTGTATTATTGTCTGTGGTGCCAGCAATCACCGTACCCTCATCCCCTATTGCGTCTTTTACTTCTTTATAGAGATTTAATTTTTCTTCATCGCTCATAGAAGGGGCTTCTCCCGTGGTGCCACCAATTACCAACCCATCAGATCCATTTTTAATAATTTTTTTGGCGATTTCCCTAGCTCGAACGTAGTCAACCTCACCAGTCGTGGTAAATGGAGTGACCATAGCCGTAAGTAGCCTCCCAATTTCTGCCATTTAATATATCCTTTTCTATTCGTATTATTTTTGAAAATTATAGTTCATTTAAACCCATACGATCTCTTTTTATGAGTTCTTCTAAAATCTGTATAGCATTTAGAGACGCTCCTTTCCTTAAATTATCGCATGATAACCACAAAGAAATAGCATTATCTATAGCAATATCTTTTCTAATCCTACCGACGAAAACATCGTCTTGTCCGGCTGAATCCAATGGGGTTGGATAGATATCGTTTTCGGTATCATCCATTACGGTTATTCCACTATAATCAGATAACAACTTTATCGCTTCTTTCAAATTCACGTTATCAGTAAATTCAATTTGAAGGGATTCAGAGTGAGAAATATGGACAGGAACTCTTACGCAGGTCACGGAAATACGTATTTGGTCATCATGAAGTATTTTGCGTGATTCATTGACCATCTTCATTTCCTCTTTTGTATAACCATTCTCCAAAAAATCGTCAACATGAGGAAAAATGTTAAAGCCGATGGGTTTAGGGTAAACATCAATTCTGTAATCTTGGTCAAATATCATAGATCGGGTCTGATTAATTAACTCCGTCCTTGCCCGAGAACCTGTACCACTAACAGCCTGATATGTAGAAACGTTAACTCTTTTTATAGAGCTTAGTTTTCTTAATGCATCCAAAACCATTACAAGTGGAGTCGTTGTACAATTTGGAGTCGATATAATTCCAGTGTGCCACTCAACGTCTTGTCCATTTACTTCCGGTACGACTAACGGTACTGATGAATTCATTCGAAAAACTGATCCATCGTCAATTACCACGACACCACTTTTTACAGCTATGGGCGCCCATTTCTCACTTATTTGAGATGTAGCGGATATGATAATAGCGTCTAAATTATCTAGTAGCTCTTTCTCGATTTTCCTGACGATTAAATCTTGGGAAAAGTATTTAAGTTTTTTGCCTTCTGATCTTGGCGACGCGATAGGAACGATTTTTTCAGGTGGATGGCCCTGATTTTCAAGCAATTCAAGAGCTACACTCCCTACGGCACCAGTAGCTCCAATTATTCCAATGGTAACGTCGTGAAAATTCAAATTAATCTCCTCGGTTTAATCACACAAAATAAAATACCCAATTATTTTACTTAGCTCTACTAAAACCAAGAACACTGTCTAAACCAACAACTAAACTTTTTAATTCCATCACATTTCTTATACCAACTATGACACCAGGCATAAAACTCTCCCTGTTAATCGAATCATGTAGCATTGTAAATGTTTGACCTGGTCCACCAAACACCACTTCATGTCTTGCAACCCTTCCTGGAAGCCTCGCGCTATGTATATTTATCCCCTTGTAACTTCCCCCTCTAGTGTTAGGTAATAACTCGTCTAATGTTTCATTTTGTTCAAAATCATTCTTTCTGCCATCAATCATAGAATTTACTATAGAAAGCGCCGTGCCAGAAGGAGCATCCACTTTCATTTCATGATGGGATTCGATTAGATCCACATAATCAAAGTACTTGGAGGCAATCCCAGATAGGTATATTAATAAAACCGCTCCGACCGCAAAATTTGAAGCATGAATACATCCTATTTGGTTTTTGTCCGCATGAGATTTAATTTCATTCAAATCCAAATCATTTAATCCCGTAGAACCGGATACTACTCTAACTCCTCGATCAATGGAATCCACAAACACTTTCTTGGCAACTTCGGCATTAGTAAAATCCACGACAACATCCGGCCGCACGGCATCTAACGCGTCACTCAGAGATTTACCTAAATAAATATCCTTATCCGATATTGGAAGATGTAATGTTGTAGAATTCGATTTTGTATCAATACCTGCAACAACATCCATATCATCTGCCTGATCGACCGCGATAAGCACTGTCGATCCCATCTTACCCAAAACTCCATTAATAGCTACGGATAATTTCTTTTTATCTGTCATTGCCCCTACTTTTTTTTCAATAAAAACCTTTTATCAATTGGTGTTCACTGTTAAAGCCAGATCTTTTATCATTCCCTCAGTGTCTCAAATCTACCTGCTAAAACGGTTGGAATTGTAATTGTTGTCATCTCTTCTGCCGCGTTGATCGTTCCGTCCACCAAACCCACCAGAGTATCCACCACTTCTATCTCTCCGATCTCCACCACCTGATCTACGACCTGATTTTCGGCGTTCAATTACTTCATCCAATTCCTCATTCTCCGACGCAGCTCGATGAGAAAGATCAACTCTTCCTGAATCATCAATGCTTATTACCATTACATTGATTTCATCACCAATGCTAACTACCGATTCAACCTCAGGTATACGTTGCGCTGATAACTCACTAATATGGACTAAACCATCTTGTCCTGGAAGGATTTCTACGAAAGCACCATATGGCATAATTCGTACAACTTTTCCTGAGCAAATTTGCCCTGGATCTACATCAATATTTGCAGACCTCCGCGAAGTACTTCTACCTCTGTTCCTTCGGTCCCCAGAGAATGATTTACGACCAGATTTTCGGCGCTCTATTACGTCATCCAATTCCTCATTTTCCAAGGCAGCTCGATGGGAAAGATCAACTCTTCCTGTATCATCAATACTTACTACCATTACATTGACCTCGTCACCAATACTAACTACCGATTCAACCTCGGGTATATGTTCTACAGATAGTTCACTTATATGCACCAAACCATCTTTTCCAGGTAGGATTTCTACAAAAGCGCCGTATGGCATAATTCGTACAACCTTTCCCGAGCAAATTTGTCCTGGCTCTACATCAATATTTTTTTCGTTTGTCATTATCCTTACTTTTCTTAACTAAATTAATTAAATCTTTTTACTATTGTTACTAAATTAAAAATCCCTAGGTGGTGAAGACCTCTTTCTAGCTCCATCGTAGCCACCAACTGTTCTACGGGAACGACTTGAATTATAACCATTATCATCTCTTCTACTGCGCTGATCATTTCTTCCACCAAAGCCACGAGAATTTAACCCACCTCTATCCCGCCGATCTCCGCCTCGCCGATCTCCGCCAAATGATTTACGGTCTGACTTTCTGCGTTCAATTACGGTGTCAAGATCCTCATTTTCCAAGGCAGCTCGATGGGAAAGATCAACCTTGCCCCCGGCATCGACACTTATAACCATAACCTTTATTTCATCCCCCATATTAACTACTGACTCGACTTCAGCTATCCGCTCAGTTGATAATTCGCTGATATGCACCAAACCATCCTTACCCGGAAGTATTTGCACAAAAGCGCCGTATGGCATAATTCGTACAACTTTTCCTGAATACAGTTCCCCAACTTCAGCATCTCTTGTTAAATCATTTATGGCTTCTTGAGCCTTTGAAGTAGATTCTCCGTCGGTTCCACCAATCACTACAGTCCCATCATCAGAAACGTCAATGGTTACACCATATTCCTCTATCATTCCCCTGATAACGGATCCCCCTGATCCTATAACTGCACCTATCTTGTCCACTGGAACCTGCAATGAAATCATCCTTGGCGCATTTTCCTTTAGCTCTGACCTGGGTTCGTCAATCGTAGTGGTAATGTGTTCAATTATCTGAAGTCTTGCTATACGGGCCTGTTCTAACGCCTCCTTCATAATCTCAAAAGTTATTCCAGTGACCTTTATATCCATTTGCAAAGCTGTGATTCCCTCCTTTGTGCCTGCCACCTTAAAATCCATATCTCCACTGTGGTCTTCCGCTCCTTGAATATCTGTTAATATAGCGTAATTTCCTTTTGTACCTGTTATTAAACCCATAGCTATACCAGCTACCGGAGATTTAATAGGGATACCTCCATCCATCAAAGCCAATGTTCCTGCACAAACACTAGCCATTGACGTAGATCCATTAGAACTCATGGTCTCAGAAACTAATCTTATTGTGTATGGAAATTCTTCTTGGCTCGGTATAACCGGCAATAGAGCGCGTTCAGCGAGTGCCCCATGCCCGATCTCTCTCCGCCCAGTAAATCCAAAACGCCCAGTTTCTCCTGCAGAATAGGGAGGAAAGTTGTAATGATGAATAAAATACTTACTAATTTCTGGTGAATAACCATCCAATTTTTGTGCCTCGCCAGCAGAAGCGAGAGTAAGAACTCCCAGTATCTGGGTTTCGCCACGAGTAAAAAGTCCAGAGCCATGAACCTTGGGAACATATCCCACTTCTGAAGAAAGGTCTCTTATTTCAGTTAAAGTTCTACCATCAGACCGGTGTCCATCTTCTAAAATGGCTTTTCTCACAGTTTCTTTCTCTATGAGGTACAATGTTTCCTGCACGGAGTGGGGGTCATGTTCCTCTGCCAACTCGCTGTTTACGTCCTGCATGACTTGTTTGATACGATCGTTTCTAGATTTCTTGTCAACTGGATCATACAAAACATCCTTTATACGATGTCCTGCCAATTGGCGTGTGGCTTTTTCCGTTGAAATCTGTTCATCACTGGGACTAGGGATAGTCCATTTTTTCTTTCCTATTTCATCTTGTATTTCACGTATTTGACTTGCTATTTCACCATTAACTTCTTGCGCCAGAGTTAACGCTTCTAACACAATATCCTCAGAAACAAACCTAGCCCCGGCCTCAACCATTGTAGTAGCTTCACCATTTCCAGCCACGGTTAACTCTAAGTGACTCGTCTTCAACTCGTCATAGCTCGGGTTAACTATTAGTTCTCCATTAATTAGTCCAATTACACAAGCCCCTATAGGGCCTCCAAATGGAATATCCGAAATAGCTAAAGCGGCAGATGCACCAATAATATTCAGAGCCGGATGGGGATTTTCACCATCGGACGAAAGTACAGTAATTATAACTTGAGTTTCATTATAAAATCTTTCAGGAAAGAGTGGCCTCAAGGGCCTGTCAACTAACCTGCAGGCCAATATTCCCTCTGTAGAAGGGCGTCCTTCCCTTTTGAAAAATCCTCCTGGTAACTTCCCCGCTGCATATGCTTTTTCAACCACGTCAACAGTAAGCGGTAGAAAATCCATTCCTTCCCGCGCCTCTTTTGCAGCAGTTACGACAGCCAAAATCATTGTTTCCCCGTACTTGACCGTAACGGCACCACTTGCTTGATGAGCCACTCGACCAGTTTCTATCACCAGCGGTCGCCCACCTAGATCCATTTCATACTTCTTTATCATTAAAAATCATTTCTCCATATCTATCTAATTCGGTAATAACATATAACACAATTCTCGTGATTCAACTCTATATCAGGATTTCAGACATACAAACAAAAATTAAAACAAGAATCTCATAAGACAATAATCGTGCAATTCAAAAGGACAATCTCCTTATCTTCTCAGGCCCAATCTCCCCAACAGTGTCCTATATCCACTGATATCCGAATCACCAAGGTATTTAAGCAGACGTCTTCTTCGACCCACTAACTTCATAAGCCCTCTTCTAGTCGAATGATCATGGTGATGAACGCGCACATGCTCAGTCAACTCGGTTATTCTTGCTGATAATAGCGCTATCTGAACCTCGGTAGACCCAGTGTCTTTTTCGTGCGCTCTGTGTTCTTCAATCACAGACGATCGACGGACTTTGTCCAATTATTCCTCTCTTAATTCGGCACGGCCTCTTTACATAAATCACAGAAACTAATCCACACCACACAATTGACCCACTCATATACATTGTACCTGAAATCTGCTAAAACCTTTGCTTTTCTCACAAATATTCTATCACTTAGTAAACATCTAAGAAAACAATAAAAAGCCTTGTACGTACCAAATTGTTTCAGTAAATTTATGGTTTTTATAAGCATTAACACGGAAAAAGAGTGAAACTTCTTATATGTCTGTACCCTTTTTTGCTTGACAGGAATTTTGTATAGTTAATAAGATTATCCTCGTCGAGTCACAGTTGTAAGCAATTAATAAAGCTTATAATGGGATGAATGCTTTGCTGTCTTCCTGTAAAATGGAGACCAGAGTTGTATAAAAAGATTAAGTTTAAGATAAGAATGGAGGACTGGGCCATATGAGAGGTCTTCTCCGAATAAGGTTTGGAACCTTTATATTAATTGCTATAGCCGGTGCTATGATGACTGCGGTCGCATGCGGCGGAGCAGCCGGCAACCCCGGCAACCCCGGAAAACCAGGTCTACCCGGCAACCCAGGAGCACCAGGACTTCCAGGACTTCCAGGAGATCCAGGACTACCAGGAGAGCCTGGCTCACCCGGTGAGCCAGGAGCACCCGGTAAACCCGGTGAGCCAGGAGCACCCGGTGAGCCAGGGGAACCAGGTAAGCCAGGTATCGCAGGACCGGCAGGTGCCGCAGGACCAAAAGGACCAGCGGGATCAGCAGGACCAGCGGGTAAATCTGGAACGACAGATGTTGGTGGTATTGCAGTAGTAGGTGGTGCGGTAGAAGCACTTGAGACAGTTGATGCAGACGGCGCATCTACCTGGACCGCGGACGTAACCGTCGTCGGTGGAGGTTTTACGCCAGGTGAATCCGTTACCGTAACTAGTTTCCCAGCCGGCAGTGAACTTGCTATGGCGGGAAAGAAGGGTGGTACTACAGTAAATTCACACGGCGCATTTAGCCGGACGTTTACAATAACTGTCAAAGCTGCGGATGCAGCATCCGATGAAAAAGGTTACGCCATTGGCGACACCTTTACAGTAAATGCTTCAAGTAGTTCTGGTAAAAGAGCTTCAACTGCTTTTACAGTAGTGAACAATGAAGATAACTGGGTAAGAGCTGAATAGACGGTTCGAACTAATAATGAAAAAAAACCCCGATCAGTTATGATCGGGGTTTTTTTTATCTACGTAGTAACTATTTTTACTTTTTGAACTCTTCTACCTTCGATCGATTGAACAGTTATAAGAAGACCGCTTACATGTATCTCATCTCCAACAGACGGTACCTTCCCAGACGACTTCATTACAAGCCCTCCTACCGTGTCAAATCCATTTGCGTTTATAGAAGTTCCAATTGTTTGATTAAGTGAATCAATCGAAACACCAGCATCTGCAACTATCTCTCTTTCGTTGAGCCTCTCTATCTCCGGAACAACTTTGTCAAATTCGTCCGTCAATTCACCGACAATTTCTTCTATTAAGTCGGTAACGGTCACTAACCCAGATATACCCCCATACTCGTCAACAACCATAGCAACGGAAGTGCTTTGTTCTTGAATTCCTCTTAAAAATTTTTCCAAGCTCTGAGATTCAGGAACATGTAATGATTTCCTAACCAAGTTTTTTACACCGGAATCGGGAGAAACATTTTCGTCGAGAGCAGCTAAAATATCCCTAGCGTAAGCTATCCCTATAATATCGTCCATAGATTCCCCGAAGATTGGTATTTTACTATGCCCTCCTTCTGCCTTCATTAAATCAGCCACTTCAGCTATGGAGGCATTCCCGGATGTTGATACTATATCAACTCTCGGTACCATAATTTCTCTAACTCGAACACTATCCATACGCAGTACACCACGAATCATTCTCAATTCTTCGGCTTCTTCCGGTATAACTGCTTCCTCTAAATAATCTAAACTTTCCTGCAGGGTAGCATTCATATCAGCGTCTTTGTCCTTCTGTCCATTGTTGCCAAGATTTATACTAAATCCTACAAACCAATTGATGATCGGAAAAGTTGAAAGTATTTCAAGAATAGCCCTGTACCACCCAAAAGTTTTTCTCGCTATTGGTTTACTGGTGGCCACAAAAAGAGAACATAAAATATGCAATATTATAATGAAAAGACTTGAGCCCAAAATAGAAAATACTAAATATTGACCAAAATCAAAATTTCCAAAAAACGCATCTACAATCATAAACATGTTGGCGGTTATAAATAAAACACAAGACAACTGAATAAATCTCGCAAATGCTGAAGCTCCCAAACTCATTCGGTTATCTTTAATATCTTCCTGAAAATTGCTTCCTTGGGGTTGGTCTCTAGGAACCGACGTACTTCTCACAATGAATGAAGCAAGAGTAATTGTGGTAAACATATACAAAAAACTTGAAGTTAAAAAGACAATTAAACTAAATATATTTTCGTTAATCATTTTCATCCTTCTGATTAATAGTAATCTCTCTATCATATGGTCTAGCTGGAACACCTTTTACTGCAATACCTGATTTGATATTTTTTGTTACAACAGATCCGGCACCGGTTTTTGCCTTAGAAAATATTTTCACCGGGGCAATCAACATGGTTCCCGAACCAATAAATACATCATCGTCGATGAAAGTTTCATGCTTGAACTGACCATCATAATTACAGGTTACGGTACCAGCACCTATATTGACATGTTTACCGATTTTTGCATCTCCGATATAGCTAAAATGAGATATTTTAGTTTCTTCCCCGATAGTAGAATTTTTTACTTCAACGCCATTACCAAGAACACATTGATGTCCTACTCGGGTACCATTCCTAATTCGCGCGTTAGAACCTATTACGACATCTGGTCCTATTACTGAATCAGACACATGCGAAGAAATTATTTTCGATTTTGCACCAACTTTTGAATTTTCTATTATAGTATTGGGTCCTATCATCGCCCCCGCCGATATCAAAGTGGATCCCTTCAGATGGGTGCCTGGATACAAAGTCGAATCCGGTTGAATAATAACGCTAGAATCAATATAAGTAGTATCCGGATCTATTATAGTTACTCCAGCAAGCATCCATTTTTTCCCAATCCTATCTTTAAGGACCTTTTCTGCTTTAGAAAGATCAATTTTTGAATTAATTCCAATAGCTTCCAAGTGATCATCCAGCAGAGAGTGAGAAACAATGTTTGAAGTATTCGAAAATTTCACGATATCGGTTAATTGAATTTCGCCACTTTTGGACTGTTGTATTTCTTTTAACCTTCCTCTGACCCAACCTGTATCAAAACAATACCATGATGTATTGATCAAATTTATATCTTTATCGTTATGATTTAGGTCATCTTCTTCTATGATACACTTCACGTTGGAATTTTTACCGTCAACTTTAACGCGTCCATATCCAGTTGGGTCCGGAACTCTAGCAACCAGTACTTGTCCACAAGAATTGCCAGAATTCATGTCATGAATCATGCTGTTTATAGCATTAGATGTGACTAATGGAACATCGCAAGCAGCCACCACTATCAAGTCGCAGTCACTTACAAGTCCAACCCCCTGTAACAAAGCATCTCCTGTACCACGAGGGGTTTTTTGTACGACGAACTTAATTTCACTACTAAATCCACTCGTAAATTTTAATAACTCTTTGTTTTTTTGAATATCTGGTGAAATTATAACTATTATTTCTTCAATACCACTTTTTTGCATACTGTTGATAACATGGCTAACCAAGTATTCGCCGCCTAAATGATGAAATGGTTTGGCGGTTTTAGACTTCATACGTAAACCTCTTCCGGCTGCCAATATTATTCCTTTGGTTCGTATGAATCGTTGCATAATGATAGTTGTGAATCTGGTAAAATCTTCGGGTTTTATAGTTCTTTCAATTTAGCGATTTTCTAATTTTATAGATCTCATAATCCTAGAGATCATAAATTGAAAGTGTCAAGAGAATTTGTGTACGCGAGTTATTCATTTAACAAGTGAATAACAACATTTTTGATATATAACAAAATACGAATGTAGATTGTTATACTTCTTTATGCTGTATTCTTGACAACTTTATGGGAGAGGTGGCTGAGTGGCTGAAGGCGCCGGTCTCGAAAACCGGTATATGTGTATTCATATCGCGGGTTCGAATCCCGCCCTCTCCGCCATAATTTAACAGTAAATTGATTAAGGAGAGGTGCCAGAGCGGCTTAATGGGCACGCTTGGAAAGCGTGTGTGGGGTTTTCTCACCGCAGGTTCGAATCCTGTCCTCTCCGCCATTATTAATTTCACAATTTTGGTGAATTACTTTAACATATTAAAGATGACGGTTAAATTAAAGATGCCGATTACATTTATACAATAAACAATAATATTAAATTTGCAGCAATCCTACTGAAGGTCTACTGAAAAAAACATGGTAAAAAATCTCGTAATAGTTGAATCCCCTGCTAAAACTAAAACTATTGAAAAATATTTAGGTAGAAATTACAAAGTAATAGCATCAATAGGACATGTTAGAGATCTTACTAATGTAGGTAAAGGAGGGTTAGGTATAGATGTACATAATCAATTTACTCCTAGTTATGCAATAGATGCTCGTAAGAAGAAGGTAGTTAAGGAAATTAAAGATTTAGCCAAAAAAGCAACCAAAATATTTTTAGCTACTGACCCTGATAGAGAAGGTGAAGCTATCGCTTGGCATGTAGTTGAAGCAGCAGAATTATCAGAATTATCAGACAAAATCATTTCTAGAATTACCTTCAATGAAATTACGGAAAAAGCAGTAAAAGAAGCTTTCGATAATCCTAAAGATTTAGATAAAAATTTAATTGATGCTCATAAAGCTAGAAGGTATGCAGATCGTATAGCTGGGTTTAGAGGTAGCAGAGTATTGCAAAGTAATATTACAGGTGGTCGTAATAAAGGTTTATCTGCGGGTAGGGTTCAATCACCTACCCTTGGTCTAATAGTAGACAGAGAGGAAACTATAAAAAAATTTATAAAACAAGAATACTGGTCAATTTCTGCAAATCTCGAGAATAAAAAACAATTTTCCATAATATCCAAACTCCATTCTAGGATAGATAACGGAAAAAACATTTTAATTACTGACGATCAAACAGAAATAAAAAAAATGTCAGCTAAAAAAAATATTAATAAGGAATTCATAAAATCAGAGGAACAATCAAAATCAATCAAAAAAGATTTAGAAAATTCAAATTTTGTTATCAAAAATATTAAAAACCAAGAAACAAAAAGTAAACCGCCTGCACCTTTTATCACTAGTACTTTACAAAGGTCTGCTTCTACAAATACTGGTATTTCACCTTCACAAACCATGTTTATAGCTCAGGGTTTATATGAAGGTGTAAATATAGGTGGGTCAAATACTGGATTGATTACATATATGCGAACTGATTCAACTAATATTTCTGAATCATCACTATCAGAAATAGGTAATTTCATAAAAGAAAAATATGGAAATAAATATACCATCGGTCCAAGAAGATATAAATCTAAAAGCAAAAATGCACAAGAAGCCCATGAAGCAATAAGGCCAACATCTATCTTAAACACGCCTGATAAAGTTTCTACATATCTGAATCCAGATCAAAACAAAATATATAAACTAATTTGGAATAGAGCAGTAGCAAGTCAAATGTCCGATTCAATTTCACTAATTACAACAGTAGATATTTTAGCCTCAGGCGATAAAGAATATTTATTACAATCTAAAGGAGAAGTAATAAAATTTGATGGGCATAAAATATTGTCAACATCTAAGATAGGTAATTCAGAATTACCCGAATTCTTTGAAAATGAATCTTTAAAACTAAATGAAGTAAATTCAATAAAGAAATTTACAGATCCGCCACCACGTTATAATGAAGCTTCTCTCATAAGAAAAATGGAAGAAGAAGGAATTGGTAGGCCATCTACTTACGCATCTATAGTACAAACAATTAAGAATAGGGAATACGCTCAAATAGAAAAAAAGGCATTTATACCAACACAAACTGGAACAACCGTCACAGATACACTGAGAGATCTTTTCAAAAATTGTACCCAAAATATTAATGACCTTGGATTTACATCAAATATGGAAGAAAAATTAGACCTAATAGCAAACGGAAAAGAAAATTGGATAGAATTTTTGACAAATTTTTATATCCCTTTTGAAGAAACCGTTCAAAAGGGTATTAATGAAGCAAAAACCGGAGATAGAATATCCATACCATCAGATCCCACAGGTGTTTTTTGTGAAAAGGGATTAGAGTTAGTAAAAAGAGGAAAGAAAAATAATGAATTTTTAGGTTGTTCGGATTGGCCTGATTGTGAAACTTTATTAAATTTACCTATACCTGAAAATGTAAAATATGACAAATATGACAATCCAGTAAAATGTGGTTCTAAACCAACAGTTCAAAAAAATAATTCTCCTGCAGAAAAAAGTGGGATTATGTGTCTTGGTGAGAATGAATTATTAATTAGAAAAAGAAAAAGGGATCAAAAGGAATTCCTTTCTTGCAGCAAATTCCCTAGATGTAGGGTTGCAATGCCTTTACCTCCGGGACCAAACAGTGATGTTAAACAACAGGAATCTTGGGAATTAAGTCGGGTGAAGGCAATGAAAAAATGCTCGGAATTGAAAGTTTCTGGTAATGGTACTTCAAATACAAAATAATGTAGTATTCAGATATTAATCACAATATATAGAATACGATGACGGAGCGTTTTTATGGGCGTCGGTACTTCCAGGAGCTTAGACGTACAGTATAAAAAGCTTTTGGGTTATTTAGATTCTTTTTACAAGTTTGTAAATACGGAAAGGAATTTATCCCCAAAAACGGTAAGAAATTATGAAAATGATTTGCTACCCTTCGCCAAGCACATCTCGCAAAATAACCTCTTCATCGAAGAAATAACAAGCCATGATCTGCGAGATTATATTTCGTTATTGCTTCAGCAAAATTACTCTAGAAAGTCTATTTTCCGGAAAATAACTGCATTAAAAAGCTTTTTTAACTTTTTGATTGAATGTGAAGTGATAACTGAAAATCCCAGTGATTTAATAGTCAGGCCAAAAGCACATTATATTTTACCTGATACACTTTCTGAGACGGATATTCATAGGCTATTAGAAACACCGGACACGTCAAAACCTTTAGGCATACGCGATAGATGTATCTTGGAAATGTTATATGGGGCTGGTTTACGCCTGATGGAGATAACGAACTTGGAGATCATGGATCTAGACTTGGAAACTATGAGTGGCAAAGTGTTAGGAAAAGGCTCTAAGTACAGAGTCATTCTGTTCGGGGAAGTTGCTCTGTTGTGGTTAAAAAAATATCTTCTTGAGGTTCGCCCATATCTAAATAAAGCTAATAGAGGAAGCGCTCTTTGGCTAACAAAAACGGGGCAAAAGCTTTCCCATAGATCGATACAACATATAGTAAAAATTAACGTCTTAAAAGCAGGACTCGACCCTTCTTTACATACGCACTCACTTAGGCACAGTTACGCTACCCACATGCTAGATGGAGGTGTTGACTTAAGATATTTACAAGAACTCCTCGGGCACAAGTCACCAAATACTACCCAAATTTACACTCATATTTCAACGGAAAAATCTCGGGAAATGTATCTTTTATCACATCCTAGATCCAAGCAAAATATTAAAAATCTGAATTTAAATTTAGACGGAACTTAAACATAATTTCTACATAGGAGAAATATATGGTAAATATATTGGTCATCAACGGACCCAACTTAAACAACTTGGGAAACAGGGATCCGAAAACATACGGGACTATAACTCTCGAAGAAATCAATCAGGCTTTGAAAGATAAATCCGTTACACTAAAATCAAATGTTTTATGTTTTCAATCAAACCACGAAGGGGAAATTGTAGACTTCATACAATCATCCTCAAAAAAGGCCGACGGTATAATCATAAACGGTGGAGCACTTACTCAAGTTGGTTATTCAATTTTAGATGCGTTGATAGATTGTCAACTTCCTTACGTAGAAGTACACCTTTCAAATATTTACTCGCGGGAAAATTTTCGCCAAAAAAGCGTTTTATCTGCTAATGCAATTGGACAAATATGTGGATTAGGAATTCATGGGTATTTGTACGGCCTTGAGCACCTAGTAAAATTACTGGCCAAAAATAATTGAAATGTTTAAATTTCCAGACACAATTAATAAACTAAGAAAATCAATTTCAAATTCAGGGTTTGACGGGTTCCTGGTAACCAATGACTATAACCGTCGGTACATATCTGGGTTTTCTGGCAGCGCTGGATATCTTTTATTAACGAAAGAAGACTCATTTTTAGTTACAGACTTTAGGTATATAGAACAGGCTTCGATTGAAGCACCTGGATTTGAAATTATAAGGATGAACCATCACATAAAATGGTTTACAGATTTAGTTCGACGATTAAATTGTAAATCCATCGGTTTTGAATCGGATGATTTGACGGTCAATTCTTTTACCAAAATTAAAGAAGAAATATTGCTAGGTAAGTTACAAATCACGTTGGAGCCCACTACAGATTATATTTTCAACATACGCGCAATAAAATCAGAACACGAATTAAATCTTCTCAAAAAAGCGATAGATATCAGTGATAAAGCTTTTAATAATGTTTACCAAAACATGAGTCCTGGTAGTTCGGAAGAACAATTGGCTTGGTTATTTGAAAAGTCTGTGAGAGAACTAGGAGGGGAAGCCATATCTTTTGACACGATAGTCGCTAGTGGTAGTAATGCTGCCCGACCCCACCATAGAGCTGGATCAGATCTGCTGAAAGAGAGGGAAACCATAGTAATCGACTGTGGAGCACGATTTGAGGGCTATTGTTCTGATTTAACTAGGACAGTAGTAATGGGTCACCCTGATAAATTTACAAAAAATATATACGAAATTGTTTTAGCCGCGCAGGAAACAGCCATTGAATTAGTAGAAACTGGGATGACAGGCGAAGAATGCGATTCTCTTGCCCGTAATGTGATACGAGAAGCAGGGTATGATAAAAATTTTGGTCATAGTCTTGGGCATGGTGTAGGCTTGCAAGTACACGAATTACCAACTATAGGACCAAAATCTACATTAAAAATAGAAGACTCAATGGTGTTTACAATAGAACCTGGTATATACATAGAAGGCTGGGGCGGTGTCCGTATAGAAGATATAGTTGTTATGGAAAATGGTAAAGCCAAGTTACTAAGTAACGCATCTAAATCCAGATATTAACAACACAAAGGAGATATAACTTGACCATTTCTTCTGGCGAAATACGAAGGAACATGACAATCCTTCTTGATAATGAAGTTTTTCAAATTCTTGACTGGCAACACCGACAGGCCCCAAAAGCACCACCCACATTGACGTTAAAAGTAAGACAAATATCAACTGGAAACGTTTATGAACGTAAATTGCAAGGAAATCAAAAACTGACTATAGCACATACCGAAACGCGTGTAGCGCAATATTTATATGTTGACGATGATTTATATTATTTTATGGATAATGAATCATTTGAACAATTTACTGTCACGCAACAATTATTAAAAAACTCCGTAAAATTTTTCACCGATGGCGATTCAATAAACATGATGATGTATGATGGATCTCCGATTATGATTGAATTACCAGCAACGGTACGCCTTAAAATAATCGAAACAGAAATTGGCCTCAAGGGAGACACACAGAGTGGCGCTACAAAAGCAGCAACAACTAATACTGATCTGTCTATACAAGTTCCTTTATTTATCAATTCAGGTGATTATGTGAATGTTAATACTACTACTGGAGAATATTTAGGTAGATCAGATTAATAGTGGTCGAATTTTCTTTTACACAAAATAGGGATAATACAAATCCTATGACAGTTTCGGACCTTAATTACCTTATAAAAGGTCTTATCGATTCAGAACCTTTTCTGAGGGATATTAATGTATTAGGAGAAGTAAGTAACAAAAGACAAACACCAAAAGGACATGTGTTTTTCAATCTAAGAGACGCCGAGGCTTCAATCCCATGTGTAAAATGGAAATCTTTTGACGAATCTACCACAGATTATTTATCGGACGGAAAGCTAATAACGTGTAGCGGAAAAATTTCCACATATTTTCAAACCGGAAAAGTACAATTTTACGTGGATAGGATATCAGACTCTGGTAGCGGCAATATTCAGGCAGAGTTCAATAAACTGAGATCTAAACTCGAGCGAGAAGGATTATTTGAACCAAACCGAAAAAGATCTTTACCGAGATTTCCCTCTAATATTTGCCTTATCACTTCAAGGGAAGGGGCCGTTCTAAAAGATATCGTCAAAGTAATTTCAAGAAGATATCCGGTAGTTGAACTACATCTTATACACGCCTCGGTTCAGGGTACAGGATCTGCAGAGGAACTTTGTAGATCTGTCCAATTGGCAAATCAATTAGATTTCGACATAATCATACTTGCAAGGGGAGGTGGATCTCCTGAAGATTTAACTCCATTCAATGATGAAAAATTGGCCCGGTTAATTTTTTCATCACGAATTCCAATAGTTAGCGCCATAGGACACGAAACTGATTACACGATTAGTGATTATGTGGCCGATGTACGTGCGTCAACTCCTTCTGTGGCAGCAGAAATATCGGTGCCATCGTCAGAACAACTATTCGCTGAAATAAATAGATACCGCCAAAAATTGATTAGTGAAATTACTGAAAGTATTTCTGACAAAACTATTTCTTACGAAAACACTAACGATAGATTGTTGTTGGGATCACCGCAAATTTCAAACTATGATACCAGTTTGAAAAATATTTCGAATAAATTGCTAGAAACATTACAAACAAAAATACGGGCAGAACGTCACAAAGTTGAAATTCTGGGTAAATCGCTCAACCTTCTAGATCCTTTTGTTAGTATGTCAAGAGGTTTCGTACTCACTGAAAACTTATCAGGTAATATCGTTAGGTCAATAAAAGATATAAAAAAAGGAGAAACCATGGTAGTAAGATACAGCGACGGAACGGCTAAAACAAAAATAATTGAAACAGATTTTCCCAATGAAAAATAACAATGAAATTTCTAAAACTCCAAATAATTTTGAAGATTGTTTTACACAACTAGAAAAGATTGTTAGAGAACTGGAATCAACTAACTTAACATTAAACGAATCTACTGAATTATTCGAACGAGGAGTAATTCTGGCAAAAAAATGTGAGTCCATTTTATGTGAGGTTAATACAAGGGTCAAAGAAATAAGTGATAAATTTACTGAAGCACATACGATGGATGAAATCGTTTAATGAAATATGATGGAGGCAATCCTCCACTAAGAATAGGTTGGTTCACGACTGGCCGTGGAATTGGGTCCTACGGGTTGTTCCATTCTACTTTTAACTCTATTCAGTCGGGATATTTAAATGGGGTAATTGAGTTTGTTTTCCTAAACAGGGAAGTTGGACAATCGGAAACAACAGACACTTTTATAAAATCCATAAAAAAAACTGGGACTCCCTTAGAAACCTTATCTTCAAAAAAATTTAAAAAACATAATGGGAATCTTCCTTGGGATAAATTGAGGGAGAATTACGACAGGGCAGTTATAGAAAAATTAAAAACTTACAAAATCGATATAGCCGTTCATGCGGGTTATATGTTGATAGCACCAATCCTTTGTAACCAATACATGACGATAAACTTGCACCCAGACCTTCCCGGTGAAACCATTGGCATGTGGCAACAGGCGATATGGAACGTTATTGAACGAAAAAAAATTGAAACTGGAGCAATGATTCATGTATCAACCGACAAAGTTGATAGAGGTCCAGTTCTAAGTTATTGTAAATTCCCAGTACGGGGAAAAGACTATGATCACCTGTGGGATGAAGTCAGCACTTATGAAATAGGCAAATTGAAACATAAATTTGGGGAAGAATTGCCCCTATTTAACAAAATAAGGAAAGATGGATTATCTAGAGAAACATCACTGCTTAACGAAACTCTGTTTAGCATACAAACGGGAGAAATTTCCTTAGGTAATGTCAAAAAGTCCCTTGACCTAACTGACAGAGTTAACCACCATTTATAAACTTAAACAGCTAAGCAACCAGATTCTCTGGGTTGACTGAGTGACTCAGCGGAACAATTTTGTTATTCGAATCAATCAGACACGGTTTTTTGTTTTTTTCGATACAGTCGGAGTCAATAATACATTTTTCAATGTTTCCCATAGAAGGCAATTCGTACATCACATCAATCAATAGTTCCTCCACCACAGTTCTTAATCCTCTTGCCCCAGATTTTCTTTTGGCTGCTAACCGGGCAATTGCCTTTACCGCCTCTGGTTTAAACTCAAGTATTACACCATCAAGTTTAAACAAGGCAGTGTACTGCCTGATAAGGGAGTTACGGGGTTCATTTAAAACACGAACCAGTTCATATTCAGATAAATCCTTTAGTCCAACCACTAAAGGAATTCTCCCTATGAACTCAGGTATAAATCCAAAAGAGAGCAAATCTACTGACTGGACACCAGAAAAGTCCTTTTCATCAAAAACTTGGTTAGTTTCAGAAGAGCCAAAACCTATTGAAGAAACATTAGAAGTTTTTCTTTTGGTGATTATTTCATCCATACCTTCGAAAGCCCCTCCTAGAATAAACAAAATATTGGAAGTATCAATCTTCAAGTATTCTTGATGAGGGTGCTTCCTTCCTCCTTGAGGCGGAACGTTTACAATATGACCTTCTAAAATCTTTAGAAGCGCTTGCTGTACCCCTTCGCCAGAAACATCCCGTGTTATTGACGGATTTGCAGATTTTCGACAAATTTTATCTATTTCATCGATATATATTATTCCTCGTTCTGCTCGTTCTATATCATAATTGGAATTTTGTATAAGCCTAAGTAATATATTTTCCACATCTTCACCTACATACCCCGCTTCTGTTAGAGAAGTTGCATCTACTAATGCAAAAGGAACCTCTAATATACGCGCCAAGGTTTGGGCCAAGTAAGTCTTGCCCGACCCCGTTGGTCCAACTAACATGATGTTAGTTTTGTGTAATTCCACACCATCGTTTTTAAACTCAGCTGAGTTTCGCTTGTAATGACTATACACGCCGACTGATATAACTTTTTTGGCGTTTTCTTGACCAATAACAAATTCATCAAGCTGGGAAGATATTTCGCGGGGAGTTGAAATATTATTCGACATTGATTTTGTCAGGGTCGATTCGTTAATTATTTCTTGGCACTTCGCTACACATTTATCACATATGAAACTCCCTGAAATACCTGCAATAAGTCGACCAACAGATATACCACTCTCTTGACAGAACGAGCACAAATATTTGCCATCTTTTTTGTTACCTGTGTTGATAGGCATTATAAAACCCCTTTATTGTTTGGCGTCTGGAACGAGGACTTCGTCTACTAATCCATATTCGGCAGCTTGTTCAGCATTTAGCCAAAAGTCTCTGTCGGAATCTTTAGCTATACGTTCATATGATTGGCCCGTATGGTCAGAGATAATCTGCCTGAGTCTATCTTGTATACGGAGTGTTTCTCTCGCATGAATTTCTATATCGGAAGCCTGTCCCTGTGTCCCGCTTAATGGCTGATGCATGTGAATAGTCGAGTTTGGCATAGCGTACCGTTTACCCTTAGTTCCAGCAGTGAGTAAAACTGTCCCCATACTTGCACATAACCCTACAGAAAAAGTAGTAACGTCACATGGGACATATTGAATTGTGTCGTATATGGCCATTCCCGAATAAACTTCTCCACCGGGACAATTAATATATAAATTTATGTCTTTAGAGGCATCTTCTCGAGCCAAATATAGGATTTGCGCTACTACCAAATTTGCTACGTGGGCGTTTATTGGGGTACCTAAAAACACAATACGCTCTTTCAACAAAAGCGAATAAATATCATAGGCTCTTTCTCCTCTTGCGCCTGTTTCTATGACCATAGGAACTATGTTATTTTGGTTAGGAACGACTATAGAATCTTGATTATTTAAGTTATTCGGATTTAAATTATTCACTTTTTTTATTATCCTTTTTTGAATTTGATGTCTTTTTTTTATCTTCAGTATTCGGTTTGTGAGTCCGCGAAATAATGGCATCCAATGCACCCTTTCTGGATAACATTATTTTTAGATTTTCACGTTGAATTATATTATCCTTTTTGGACAAACCGGTATCACCTTTTGTTATAAGATTCATTTCGTTATCTATGTCTTCTGGTTCTGGTTTTATATTTTCAATTTCGACAAGTTTATCCATAATTATTGATCTTTTTACCCTGTTTTCAGCGGATTCTTTCGTCTGGTTCATGAAATCATCTTGAGTTTGACCAATTCTCTCTAAATATGAATCGAAATCCAACTTATAGCGTTCCAAGGACTGTTTTTGATTTTCCACCATTTGATCAACTTCTCTTTCGACAATCAGTGGAGAAATATCAAATGTAGATCGATCTATTAATGTTTCAATTATTTTTTCCTCAAGAGTTCTTCTTAATTGGTCTTCCGATTGTATTTTTAAATTGGATTCAATTCTATTTCTTAATGAATCAACGGTATGGATATCTTCTTCTCCTAATGAAACAACAAATTCGTTATTCAGTTCAGGTAAAATTTTTTCTTTGATACCTATAATATTTACATTGAAGTTGGCTTGCTTGTTTCGGAATTCTTCTCTAGTAAAATCATCAGGGATTAAAACATTAAATTGTTTTTTTTCACCAATTTTTAAATCGAGTAATTCTTCAGTAAAACCCGGAACCGGAATAGGGTTTCCAGGAGATATAATGAACTCGGTGGATTTAACGCTCATAAGTTCATCATCACCTACGGCTCCCGCACAATCAATGATTGCCATGTAACCATCTCCAACGGGTTTTTCAACTGGCTGCCAAATTGCTTGTGCCTCCAAAAGTTGATCGATAGAAAGTTGAACTTTTTTTTCATCAATGGTTTCTGTAGAATCATCGAAAACCAAATCTGAATAATCGTCAATAACAACTTCCGGTTCTAAAGCCACTCGTGCTTCCAATCTAACAGGATCAACATCTAATTTCGTAACTTTGGGGGTGGCAACGGCTGTTATTTTATGTTCGTCTATGGCATATTGAATCACATCAGGTATGAGACTTTCCAAAGCTTTGTTCACTAACCAATTTCGTCCAAGAAAATTTTCAACGATACTGCTCGGTGCTTTACCTTTACGAAATCCGGGAATATTTACGTTCTTTCCATGGTGTTTGATAGCTTGTTTAACATGTTTTTCTAAACGATCATCATCAACTTCCATATGAAGTATCTTTTCACGATTTGTTGAATCTTCGACTGTAATTTTCATATTAACTTATTGTTGAAACTAATGTGCATAGTAATCGCTCATCTTCAAAAACGGTTGTTTAAATTCTAACCGACCAATACAAAAAATAGACCTTTTAGTCGAGAGAAATTACGCTCAAATTTTTATTAATCCGTGGGTTTAAACAATATACCCAATTCATCAATTTGTGATTTTCCCAAAAATGAAGGGGCATCAAAAAGTGGATCTGAAGCCGCCTGAGTTTTTGGAAACGCTATAACTTCCCGTATATTGTCTTCTCCACCTAGTATCATAATTAACCGATCTAAGCCTAGCCCCATACCACCATGTGGTGGTGCCCCATAATCGAATGCATCAAGTAAATGTCTGAATCTTTCGTCGATATCTTTTTTTGTGTATCCAATTACATTAAAAACGCGCGTTTGGGTTCGGCGGTCGTGAATTCTTATGCTACCCGATCCAATTTCATGCCCATTACATACCAAATCATAGAGTTCCGCTCGAACTTTACCAGGATCTGTTTCTAAATATTCCAAATCTTCTTGTTTTGGGGCCGAAAAAACATGGTGCATTGCCGACCAAGCCGATTCCTTATCATCCCATTCAAATAGAGGAAAATTATCAACCCAAACAAAAGAAAATTCACTAGTATCATACAACTTCAGACGTTTACCCATTTCTGTTCGTAAGTTCGATAAAACGTTATTAGCTACCTTATAGTCATCGGCAACTATCACAATTAAATCTCCTGGTTTGGCGTTGGTTACATTCGAAATACTTTTCACAGCTTCTACAGATAGAAGTTTTTTTATCGGAGACCGGTAATTTTCATAAGATAATTTTTCAATAGAATTTATCTCATTATCGATTGAGATAAACACCAATCCTTTGCCTCCATTTGACTTCGCCAATTCAATTAATTCGTCCGTTTGTTTTCTAACAAAATATCCGCATCCCGGAAGAACTAAAGACCTGATTGTGCCGCCACTCTCAAGCGTTTTGTTAAAAACATTTATTCCTAAATTTGAAACAATATCAGTTATTGAATTAAGTTCTAAGCCAAACCTTACATCGGGTTTATCAGTTCCAAATCTTTCCATAGCTTCATCGTATGAAATACGAATAAATGGTTCTGATAAACTGTTCGTTGGCCTCACTTCTTTTACTATAGTTGAAAATAAGGCTTCAACCAAATTCACTACATCTTCCTGATGTACAAATGACATTTCTAAATCCAATTGGGTATGTTCTGGTTGCCTATCGGCTCGTAAATCTTCATCCCTAAAACAATGGGCTATTTGAAAATATCGTTCAACACCAGACACCATTAGCATTTGTTTCAATTGTTGAGGCGATTGAGGTAATGCATAAAATTGGCCTTTATGTAAACGGCTAGGAACAAGGTAATCTCTTGCTCCCTCAGGTGTACTTTTTATCAAAATTGGAGTTTCAACCTGTATAAAACCTTGATTCGACAAGTAATTCCATATCGTACGAGTAACATCATGCCTAAGCTTTAAAAGAGCTTGCATTTTAGGACGTCGTAAATCAATAAATCTGTATTTTAGGCGTGTTAGATCATCAATGTTCAGATCATCATCAACCTCAAAAGGCGGGGTCTTTGAACGACTTATTACAACAAGTTTGTCAGCTGATAATTCAATGTCACCAGTTGGTAAATCTGGATTTTCTGAACCTTTTATACGTTGAACTACGTCACCTGACACCTGAATAACCCATTCGCCACGCAGCATTTGAGCATTTTTATGGGCAGAAGACGATATTTTCGGATTGAAGACAACTTGTAGTAGTCCACTTCTATCTCGCAAATCTATAAAAATAAGATTACCATGATCACGCCGACGGCTAACCCAACCGGCAACAGTAATCGATTTTCCAACATCGCCCTTACGCAATTCACCATTATTAACATCCTTATACAAAGCGATTCATATCCCTTCTCCAGTTATTACTTTCGCCTATCTAGGTAAGAATATGCGGCAGAAATTAACATTGATGCCAACACAACTTTCAATAGGTCTCCAGGTATAAATGGATAAACAGCAGATGTAAATAACTCACCTTCAGCAGGCCAACCAAAATCGAAAACAGTTAACCAAATTAAAGCTGGTACGTAAATCAAAAACGAACCCAACAACATCGACCATATCGTAGCACCTCTATTCCATCCACTCTGTATTATAAACCCAATAAAAACAGTAGCTACAATAAACCCAAGCAAATACCCTCCGGTTACTCCCATAAAAACGTAGTTATATCCTTTAACAACCTCAGATATATCTAAATTGATAAATAAATTGCCTTGATTCTCATTAGCAAAAACTGGTAATCCAACCAACCCAGAAATAAAATAAAACAGTACGGAAACAAGTCCCCATTTCCACCCCAAAACACCCCCTAAAACTAGTACTCCAAAACCCTGTAATGTTACGGGAACCGGATTCCCTGGTAAATAAAATTTTAGCTGGGCTAAAAAAGATACAAGAACGGCTCCAAAAATTGCTGTGCCAAATAAATACCAATTCGATATCGTCGGGAAAATCGCAACCAATAAAGGTTTCTCTTTGACGGATGAAATTCCAACAAAATCAATGATATTTACCGAGCGTCTTATTACATATTGCATGAAGCTAACACCTGCAATTCTCTGGGACTCATTGTTTTTTTAAAAAACCATAATTTGGTAATTTTTACGAAGCTTATTTGGGAACATCAACCAGCTCAATTAATTCAACTAGCGTTTAACCACTTGTAAGCTGACAAAGGTTTCCGTTTTTCTAACACCTTCAATTATACCTATTTGGCTTCTAAGGAATATTCCCAAAGCTTCGGCTGTAGGTAATGCAACCCAAGTAAAAACATCATAGGTTCCAGTTGTTATGGATATCCATTTAGTGTATTGCAAATTCAAAATGGACTGAGCAACATCTTCAACCTTGCCTGGATCCACCTGTATTCCTATCAGCGCTTCAGATTCGTATCCCAATTTTTTTGGGTCAGCTAGTGCTGCTATATTAATTATCTGATCGTTAATAAGTTTTTTTAGACGTCTCCTTACCGTACCTTCACTAACGTTAAGAGACCGAGATATTTCGGCATTCGAAGCTCTCCCATTTGACTCAAGTATAGTTACAATACTTCTGTCTAATTCATCCATGCTTTCACCTCCATATCCTTTGATTATGTACTTGTGTGATGGTAATGACACGGCATTAGCGTTATTATTAATCATCATAAGTCACAAATAACGCCTAAAAATATGTTTTTTGCCCATTATCACTTAGTTAGTCAAGTTTTTAATGATTACCTATATTTTACGTCCAATAAGAGCATATAAATAGTCGTAAATAGTCAAATGTTAAATAAATTTAACGAAATACAGTAATTGTAACTTTTTAATTAGCCTCTTCAAACGTTATCGATGTTGTCGTATCATTTAGTTAGTTGTCGTATATTTCTTGTAAAATTCATACAAGAAGTAAAACCGTTGATTAGGAGTTAATTATGGTCACAGAAAAAGTGACACTCGGATTTACTGAAGCGGCGGTAATTAAATTGGATGAAGTTTTGAAAGAGCAAGATGCCTTGGAACAGTACCTGAGGATTTCCGTTTCACAAAATGAACAGGGCGGGGTTGAATACGTCTTTGGGCTGGAAGAATCTCCACACGAAGACGATGTCGTAGTTGAAGGAAATGTTAAAGCAGTAGTAGATCTAAAAAGCGCCCCTATGCTCGAAGGATCTAATATCGATTACGTAGAAGGGTTTCAGCGATCGGGATTTGTTATATCTAATCCAAATTTTGCGGGTGGTTGTGGATGTGGTGGCGGAGGAGGAGGATGTGGATGTGGTGGTGGTGGTGGCGGAGGAGGTGGGGGCTGTGGCGGCGGAGGCTGCGGGTGTGGCGGACATTAGACCATGAAATATTAAATATTGCTATCGAACTGTAAACCCGAACTCAAAAAAACCTAGGAGACCGATAACTATGACTTACATCATTGGGCGTGATTGCGTGGACATTATGGATGGGTCTTGTGTTGATGTTTGCCCTGTTGATTGCATATACTCAAACCCAGGAGACAATCAACTTTTTATAAGCCCCGACGAATGCATAGATTGTGCAGCATGTGAACCAGTATGTCCAGTGGATGCAATATTTCCTGAGGATCAAGTGCCCGAAGATCAGCAGGAATTTATCAAACTTAATTATGAATATGATTATGATAATTCAGAACCTGGCAACAACACTTAACCCCTTCAGAATATATCGAATATAGGAACTGTGACCTTCACAACAAGCGAAAAAAACAATTTTCCGGGCGTCCATTTCATGTTGCCCACACCGTTCATCAACGGCGGTGATATAGATTATTCTTCATTTAATACGTTAATCAACCATGCGGTTAAATCGGGCTGTTCCGGAGTAGTAACTCTAGGGGTAATGGGGGAAGCCAACAGGATGTTAGAATCCGAACGAGACAAAGTAATCGAATACATAGTTAATTCCGTGAATAACCGAATAGAAGTAATCGTCGGCGTATCTTCTGATAGTACCATCATACTAAAATCTAGAATCCGTTCAGCTCAAAACTTAGGAGCATCAGCAATCATGGCATGCCCGTCCAGGCTTAGTAAACCAAATGAAAATGCAATATCTAACTATTTTAATGCAGCTCAAGAAACCTCCAATATACCAATCGTATTACAGGATTTACCGACCGAATCAGGTGTTCACCTTAGCGCCGAGTTGATATCAAAATTATGTGATAGTTTTCCTCTTATACAAATGTTAAAACTCGAAGATCCGCCAACTCCACCAAAAATATCATCTATATTAAAAACTACAAATAAGAAAATATTGGTATTCGGTGGACTCGGAGGCGTTTTTTTCCTAGAGGAACTGGGAAGAGGCGCTGCGGGAACGATGACAGGATTCGCATATCCCGAAATATTAACGTCAATTTATAAAAAAGTAATTAGTGGTGATTTGGATTCAGCCAGAGATTTATTTTTTCAGTGGTTACCGCTAATACGTTACGAAAATTCGGCTGGAATCAGTCTCAGTATCAGAAAACATATAATGAAGTTCAGAGGATTAATTGAAGACGCATCCGTACGTGAACCTACACCAACCATAGATGATTTTACCCTGAATGAATTACTAAACCTTCTTTCGTCAATGCATTTAAAATAAAAAGGGTTATTTATTTAATGGGGTTAAAGGGGGATAAACCAACTCAACAGTCTTACGCTTGAAGCGAAATTTGTACGCCTCAAAAGATTTAAAAAGTATATCCTTGAAATTATCTAAATTGATGTTTGGTGTAGTTAATATTAATGCATTTTCATTTTTACTATAATAATTTTTTCTCACGCCAACTTCAATAAAACCATATTTTTTGTATAACGCTTGAGCAGATAAATTCGAAGACTGAACTTCCAAGGTTACGGTCCGGGCCTTTCTTTTAATAGCTTCCTGCAGGGCCCCTATCAACAATAGCTCTCCTAACCCATTACGACGTTCATCCGGTTTAATGGCCAACATCATTACATGAACTTCCTCAATTACTTGCCTTAAGGAAATAAATCCAATCACATAATCAATAGGTGGCTTAGTTCGAATTATAAAATCAAAAACCTTAATGATAAATTTTGGAACCAGGGATCTATTGTTATTCTGATCTTTTTGGTATGCCTGGTTTATTAATTCTCTTGGGTTTTTGATTTTTTCAGTGCGGCTCCAATTTCTGGTTACCACAATAATTACGGAAGATGAATCCTCCAACTCTTTAACACTTTGTACAAAATTTTTTTGAATTGAGGCACTCAAGTTTATTGAATCGATAATTTTTACATCACCTTTCCTCGCATATCTCAAAAAGTATCGTAGATTTTTCTGTTTCCTCATTCTATTTTCAAAATATTTCGTACATTGATTGTCATCTTATAAAAAATACAACATTTAACTAAATGAAATACAGTTGGGGAAATGTAATTATAAGTAATAAGTCAGTTAATTATTAGTAAACAATGATTAGGTTGACTGATTAAATTTCTTTTAAATCCGTGGTTTAATGACGTTAAAACCAAAAATAACAAACCGTACACAAATATCTGGGACTTATATCCGGATAATAAAAATGGCCTTGAAACAAAAGCTTCTCTTAGTTTTTGGTGTCATAACGATATTTGGTGCCGCCGGGTTCCAGCTCTGGATTCCAATATTACTTGGTTCTTCAGTAGACATAGCGATGGATGTTTTTAGTGCAGAAAACGCAGACGTTAGTGATCAATTAATCTTTAGTGGCGTTCTACTTTTAATTTCCTCTATCATGCGTGGCATATTTACTATGGCCTACAACTATTCAGGTGAATCTATAGGTCAACATATTGGATACGAACTTAGACTTCTTTACTATCAGAAACTTCAAAAACTCAGTTTTAGTTACCATTCGCATATACATACAGGAGATCTTATAACTAGAGGTATTCTTGATATAGAAGGAGTATCAATGTTTGTACGAACTGCGGTACTTAGGTCAATATACTTGGTGGTATTAATAGGAACGGGCACCTACTTGGTTTTATCAGCTGACTTGGTTTTGGGAATTATAAGTTTAAGCTTTGTACCATTTGCTGGCTGGCGGGCAACAGCTGCGAGACTTCAATTGAGGTCATCTTGGTTTGCATTACAAGAAAAATTATCGATACTTTCAAAAGTAATGGATGAAAATCTTGGCGGCATCAGAGTGGTACGGTCATTTGCTTCAAAAACACACGAAATGGATAAATTCGACCGTGCTTCCGAAGAAGCATTAACAATTGCCAATAACCAAGTACAGATAAAATCTAAGAACGTATCTTTAATAGGCATTTCTTTCCTGACAGCTATGGGCCTAGTTTTATGGGTAGGGGGATTGAAGGTAATTAACGGTAGTATCACAATAGGAGAGTTAACCACTTTTCTGGCTTTTATGAGTATTCTACAGGCTCCAGTAAGAATGCTTGGAATGATGGTAAATGCATTCGCGAGAGGAGCTGCATCAGGGGGCAGGCTTTTTTCAGTATTAGATATGTCTTCAGATATTGAAGACTCACAAGGTTCAACCAAATTAACCATAACAAAAGGGGTATTAAAATTTAAAGAAGTGCATTTTGGTTATGAAGGGGAGCACACATTAAATGGAGTAACGTTTGAGGTTAAACCCGGTCATGTAGTTGGTATAGTTGGTCCCCCTGGCAGCGGTAAATCTACTATAGCCCATCTTATTCCCAGATTCTACGATCCGTCATCTGGTGCGATAACCATTGATGGCCAAAATATTAAAGACGTTACTTTGGACTCACTACGACACGCGGTCAGCGTTGTAGAACAAGATTCATTCATGTTCACAGCTTCGATAGACCATAATGTCGCCTACGGTAATCCATGGGCCGAAGACCTTGATGTAGAAACGGCAGCTAGAAACACCCAGATGTATCAGTATATAAGTAGACTGCCAAACAAATTCAGCACGATGATCGGTGAAAGGGGAGTTTCATTATCGGGTGGACAAAGACAACGCCTATCTATAGCCAGAAGCATATTACTTAACCCAAAAATCATTATCTTTGACGATTCAACGTCTTCAGTTGACGCTGCTACTGAACAAAAAATTCGCGTTGCATTACAAGAGATAAGCAGGGACAGAACATCAATAATTATTTCTCACCGATTATCTTCCCTAATGCACGCCGATGAAATTCTTTTTATTGAAAAAGGAAAAATTATCGAACGAGGAAACCACAATAAACTAATCAATAATAATGGTAAATACGCTGAGCTTTATAAGTTACAAATAAGGCCCGACGATAAAAATAAGTCAGAAAAAATAAAAAATGAACGTTGAAGATTCAACTCCAGGTAGTATCCCCCCTAAAGCATCGATTAGAAGAAGTTCCACTATAAGTGAGGATATATTTGGAAGCGCTTATGATCATAAAGTCGTTAAGAGGTTTACGGGATATCTATCTCCCTATCGTAAACTCATAATCTTTTCGATGCTAACGGTGTTGCTGTTTTCGGTAACAGCCGTTCTGCTACCTCTTATTGTGAAATATACTATTGATTCAGCGTTAGTTGCTGGTGTGGAAAACACAAAAATATTGACGATATGCGTAACCTTATTCTTTACCACAATAGCGCTTAATTTTGTGGGCAATTATCTTCAAGAATTAATTATTGGTCGTATAGGGGAACGAGTTCTAATTCAATTACGGCGAAGCATGTTTGAACATCTCCAACGTGTATCCCTATCCTTTATGGATAAGACTCAAGTCGGTAGTATGATGTCACGACTTCAAGGTGACGTAGGAGCCCTACAAGAATTTTTACATACTATAACAGTAGGGGTAGGAGACATAATATTGATTTTAGGGGTCGTCTTGACACTGTTCTTTTTAGACTGGCGGCTTGCATTGATGATGATAGGTGTTGTGCCGGCACTTTTATTAATCCGTGTAATTTGGTTACCTTTTGCAAGAAAAGCTTTTATTAGATCTCGAGTAACTGCATCAATAGTTAGCGGATCGCTTGCCGAAAACATAAATGGTATACGAGCAGTCCAAGGGTTGACCCGTGAAAAAGTAAACTACTCGCTCTTCGACATTCTGGCTCACGATAATCTTGCGGCTCAAAACAAAGCAGCTCGTTTCGGAGTGATTATGATGCCAATTGTAGATACATTAACGGGGATTGCACTGGCGGTAATTATTTTTGGAGGAGGTTTATTAGTATCTAAGGGAAATTTGGAAGTCGGGGTCATGGTTGCATTTATGCTTTATGTCCAACGTTTTTTTGATCCAATAAGACAGTTGACAATGCATTACTCAATTTTTCAAAGGGCTATGGCCGCTGGAGAAAGAATTTTCGAAGTAATTGACGTTCCAATCGAAGTAAAAAATAAACCAAATGCAGTAACTTTAAAAAACATTGATGGGTCAATAGAATTTAAAAATGTAACGTTTGGATATGTACCAGATGAACCAATTTTAACGAACATTAGCTTCAAAGTAGAACCTGGGGAAACCGTCGCACTGGTTGGACCTACTGGTTCTGGTAAAACTTCGATCACTTCGTTGACACATAGGTTCTATGACGTTTGGGAAGGTGAAGTATTTGTTGGAGGTAAAAACGTCAAAGATGTCACTCAGAGTTCTTTGTCACAACAGGTTGGCATGGTACTTCAAGAACCATTTTTATTTACAGGAACAGTCATAGAAAATATCCGGTACGTTAATGTTGATTGTCCACTCTCTGAAGTTGTAGAAGCAGCAAAGGCTGTTGGCGCACATAACTTTATATGCCAATTACCCGACGGGTATGACTCGATGCTAGAACAAAGAGGTGGCAATATTTCCCTTGGCCAAAGGCAATTGCTGTCTTTTGCAAGGGCGATAGTGGCCAACACTAAAATTCTAATTCTTGATGAAGCCACCGCGAGCGTAGATAGCTATACAGAAATGTTGATACAAGATGCTCTTTCAAAGTTACTGAAGGGTCGCACAGGAATGGTTATAGCACACAGGTTGGCCACTATAAGGAGCGCAGACAGGATCATTGTATTACAGGATGGTAAGATTATTGAAACTGGTACCCATGATGAATTGGTTACTACTAACGGTTTATATTCGCATATGTATTCCTTAAATTATTCCTCATTCGACGACATTCCGGATGATTTAATTAAGGAAGTAACTAGAGAATGGCGTGAAGGTATTACCTGATTTATATCAATTTACGTTGTATAGAATTGGTGCCAATGGAATAACCAACATGTGACATTCCGTCTGTTGTTGCTTTTCGCCCCTGCGGAGTCCTAACAATAAATCCAATCTTTAATAAAAACGGCTCCACAACATCTTCTAATGTCTGATTATCTTCATTTATTGTGGCAGCTAATGCTTGAATTCCTGCCGGACCACCTTGATAATTTCGGGCTAGCGTTTCCAAATAAAGTCGATCTAGGCGATCCAACCCAATTGAATCTACCCCTTCCTTATTTAATGCCTCAACAGCTATATCACGATTTATTTTTCCTGAATATTTTACTTGAGAATAATCCCTAACTCTTCTGAGGAGTCGATTTGCTATCCTTGGAGTGCCTCGTGATCGTTTGGCAATTTCTTCTGCACCAGCAGTATCAATTTCTAAACCAAGTATTCCGGCAGAACGGGCAGCAACTTTCGAGAGTTCTCCAGTAGAATAATAATCCAGATGATATGCTAATCCAAACCGCTCTCGAAGAGGAGCACTTAACATACCTACTCGGGTTGTTGAACCAATCAACGTAAAAGGTTTTAATGGTAGATTAATAGTTTTTGCAAATGCGCCCGACCCCGTCACAAAATCTATACGGAAATCTTCCATCGCTGAGTAAAGGTACTCTTCTACCGCATGCGATAACCGGTGTATCTCATCAATAAATAAAACGTCGGATACTTTTAGATTCGAAAGCAATCCTACTACATCACCGGGACGGTCTAAGGCCGGCCCCGAGGTATGTATCAACTGACTACCCAACTCTTTAGCAATAATATGCGCTATGGTAGTTTTTCCCAACCCAGGAGGCCCATGAAAAAGGGAATGATCCAACGGATCTCCACGCTTCTTCGCAGCAGTAACAGCTATCATTATGGTATCAACTACCGCTTTTTGACCAATATAATCATCAAAGCTTTTTGGTCTCAGATCGTAGGTGGTTCCTTCTACCAAAGACGTTTCTTCGTTCACCTTCACAAGGTCATTTTTTTTAGATTTGACCACTCTTTCTCTACCTGGAGAATCTTTGTTCATAATTTATCCTGGTATCTACGATTTATCATTGTGGTTAATTTGACTCTTAAAAACTTCTCTCAAGATATCTTCAACAGTTTCTGGCTCATCTGAAATAGTATCAAATGCTCCTTCAACTTTACTCATAGCTTCGTTAGAACGGTACCCCAAGGTCAAAAGAGCTTCAATAGCCTCAGTGCGGACACTAATTTGACCAGATAAATTATCAGAATCTACATCCAACCGATCCTTTAATAAGGCTGTCTCACTCACTTTACCTTTCAAAGTTGCAACTATTTTTTGGGCAGCTCTGTTTCCGATACCTGGAAGTTGTTGGAGTACTGATAAATCTTCCATTTCTATTGCCGCAGCAATAGTAGATACTGGGAAAACCAAAGCAGAAGCAGCCTTCGTTGGTCCTATTCCCTCAACTTCTATCAATTGTTCGAAAAAATTTCTTTCAGCTGGATGTCGAAACCCTACTAATACTGGTTTAGGTTGACGTTCCGTGACGTGATAATAAATTTCCAATTCGATATGTTTTCCTGGTTTCAACCCGTCAATGTTTAAAGATTCATAAACAAACACCGGCAAAGTAACTTCGTATCCTACTCCAGCTGACACTATCACCAATGTACATGGGTCCAATCTAACATTCCTAATCTCGCCCATTAGAAAACTTATCATATAGTTCCAATCCTATTTTTCACGAACCATCGCATGACAAAGAGCGACCGAAAAAGCATCCGCTACATGTTCATTTTTTGAAATTTGATCGTTATCCAAGTGCATTGCAACAGCCCGTTTAATTTGTTCCTTATCTGCCCGACCTGAACCTGTGACCAAATTCTTAGCCTTTGTTGGTTGATAGTTACTCACCACCAAACTTGCTTCTCCGGCCGCCATAACGACTACTCCTCTCGCGTGCCCCATCAGTATCGCTGTCCTAGCAAATCTAACACGTGAATGTAGATCCTCTATAGCCACTTCCATTGGAGTAAACTCGTTAATCACCTGTCTTATTGCTTTATAAATAATTGAAAGTCTAATTTCTAGCGAATCACTTGATTTAGTACGGATTACTCCACCTTCTACAGCAATCCACTTTTCCAAACGAACATCAAGAATCGCGTAGCCAGTATTACTTAATCCTGGATCCACACCCAATATTCGTAAAGTATTCGCCATTTTCAAAAAACATCTCTTTTTTATTGATTTTGTTGATTAAAATTCTATTCCTTTCAAATAATCTACAGTAATAATATTTATTGATAATAATTTAATGAAATTATAATAGGAAACATACTTTTATATAAATACTAATTTCATAATAAAAATTAATGCAATCTTTTTATACAGATCAACAGCAATTACTGGCAAAAACAACACGGGAATTTGCCCTCTCCGAGCTCGGGCCTAAAGCGTCAAATATAGATGAACATGAAATTTTTCCACGGGAACAATTTATGTCTTTAGCAACTTTAGGGTTTACGGGTCTAACTTTGGACAGTAAATATGGCGGATCTGACGGAAATTATGTCGACATGATGGTAGTCATTGAAGAAATAGCATCAGTATGTGGCTCATCTAGTACCGTACTAATAACACATGTCTCTTTAGCTTCGCAAACTATAAATCGTTTTGGTAATAACGAACAAAAAAGTCGTTGGCTTCCGGATTTATGCAGTGGTAAAAAAATAGCTGCTTTTTCTTTGAGTGAACCCCAAAATGGTTCTGATGCCTTAGGTTTAGCTACAAGAATAGAAAAAAAAGATCCAAATACTTACTTATTAAATGGAAATAAAATTTTTACCACCAACGGAGAGGTTGCTGACGTTTTTATAGTATTTTGTACGAGCGATAAGTCGGCTGGTTACAAAGGTATAACAGCTTTAATCGTCGATAGGACCACCCCTGGCTTATCGGTAATCCCTCAACATGGCAAAATGGGAATGCGTGGGTCATCCACTGCGGAAATTATTTTCGAAAATTGTGAAGTCCCTATTGAAAACAGACTGTCTGACGAAGACAATGGATATTTCGTAGCATTAAAAATACTTGACTCCAGTAGAATAATGATAGCCGCTCAGTGTGTGGGCATTGCACAAGGAGCCCTTAACGCCTCTATATCATATGCTAAACAAAGAAAAACGTTTGATACTGTGATAAGTAATCATCAGAGTATAGCCTTTATGTTAGCCGATATGGCAACAGAACTCGACGCAGCTAGACTCTTGACTTATAGGGCAGCTAGCAGGCACGATAAAGGTCTAAATTATTCAAAAGAAGCGGCTATGGCAAAATTATATGCGTCCGAGGCATCGGGTAAGATAGTTAATAAAGCAGTCCAAATACACGGAGGAACGGGATATTTTAGACCATCTCCCGTTGAAAGAATGTATAGAGACCAGCGCGTAACAGAAATTTATGAAGGAACTTCCGAAATACAACGACTTGTTATAAGTAGATCATTGCTGAAATAAAAGACCAGTTCCAGTCCATGCTGTATCTCATGTAGAATACAAATTTAAATATGCCAAACAAAAATAATTTGATTATTAGGATAAAAATACACTTGAAAAATAGTACTAAAATGTCCAGAATTAATGGTTGAGGAACACTAATGGCTCCACTTCCAAAGAAAAAACATTCAAGATCAAGGAAAGGGCGACGTAACGCCCACGATGCAATTGGTTCGCCGTCTTTATCAAAATGCGGAGGGTGCCAAGAGGTTATTCAACCACATAGATTGTGCCCGTATTGTGGAAATTATAAAGGTAGAACCATGCCTGGAACGTGGTCGCGCGATAACCAACTTTCAAATGAAACCGCAAATGATCAACCAACCCAAACGAGATCTGCGGGATAGTGTATAAAAAAATTATGACCACTATGAAAAACGAAAAAATCGCTTTTATTTTTCCCGGACAAGGTTCCCAGGGGATCGGGATGGGTAAAGACCTTTACCTAAATTCGATTGCCGCTAGGGATGTATTCGAAGAAGTAGATGATATTTTAGATCGTCCTCTAAGCAAAATAATGTTCGAAGGAAAAAAAGAAGACTTAGTTCGTACCGAAAATACCCAACCAGCCATTCTCGCCACTTCAATCGCGTCGTGGCGTGCCATGGAAGAGTCAACAGGTGCGTTACAAACCCCTCACGTAACGGCCGGGCATAGTTTAGGAGAATATTCGGCTTTAGCTATAGCTGGAGTAATTTCGATTTCTGATGCAGTAAAACTAGTTCTGGAGAGATGTAAACATATGCAGATGGCATGTGAAAAACGCCCTGGAGGCATGGCGGCTTTTATAGGGTTGGATGAGGTTAGTGCTTCAGAGGTGTGTAGAGAATCAGGGGCTGAAATTTCAACTATAAACACGTCTGAACAAATTATAATTTCGGGTGACCATAGAGCATTAGCCATGGCTATAGATCTAGGGACAAGACGGGGAGCGAAAAGAGCCATCCCGTTACAAGTGGATGGTGCATTTCACTCAGGACTGATGAGTTCCGCACAAAACGGTCTCGATGAAGCTATTGAAAATGTGGAGTTTTTTGAACCAACTGTACCAATTGTTGGAAATGTCACAGCCAAACCTCTAACAACCATTACCGAAATAAGGAACGAACTTAGAATGCAGCTAACTTCTTGCGTTCAGTGGAAGAATACAATTAGTTTTATGTTGGATATAGGGGTTGATAATTTTTTTGAAATTGGGCATGGTAATGTACTTTCCGGTATGGTGAAAAGAATCGATAAAACGACCTCCGTAAATTCAATAAGCACATTCGAAGATGTTCAAGCATATGCAGCTTGACTTTTAAGAAATTGTGATACTTTGCCCATATAATAACTGTTCCATTTTTAATGAAATATATAGAAACCATTTAATGTTATGTCTACAGATAGGCTCGATGATCTAGTTGAAGGTACGAGGATTTCGGAATTCACACCCAAAACAAAAAGCGGAAGACGTTTAGCACGAATCGTATCAGTTCAATCCTTATATGAATTTGAAATGACTGGTATCGATACTGATGTGGTGTCTTCAAGACTCCTTGATAAACATTCTATTTCCAAAGGCGATCAACTTTTAGCGAAACAGATATTAAAAACGGTTAACCAAAATCTAAACTATTTAGATGGGAAAATATCGAAAGCAGCTACTAAATTTAATCTTTCTGAAATGTCGTCGATAGATAGAAATACCCTCAGGGTCGCAGTTTCAGAATCACTTTTGGAAAACCCTCCACCAAAACCCGTGATTATAAACGAAGCAATAGAAGTAGCGTCGTATTTAGGGTCTGATTCTTCAGGATCATTGATAAATGGTGTACTTGTTACTCTTTTAATGTAACCTAAATTGATATAACATCGATGTTAAGAAAATTGTAACCAAACAGCTAGATGGTAAAACTACATATTAATATGGAGGAAAGAAATGGCCAGTGTACTAGACAGGGTACGTGAAATTACAGCTGATAAGTTATCGACAAATCTGGAAAGCATCAAACCTGAGTCGTCTTTTACTGAAGATTTGGAAGCGGATTCTCTGGATGTTGTCGAATTAATTATGGCAATAGAAGAAGAATTTGGATCAGATGAAGAGCCTTTAGAAATATCCGATGAAGATGCAGAAAAAATTTTGACGGTTAATGATGCTGTTAACTATCTTAAGGAAAATGGGGTATCAGATTAAACTGGAGTTTATTAAGCTTATTGTCCTCACAATTCACAAATAGATTAGTGTTCTATTCGTATGTAGTCCAAAAATTTAGCAACAAAGAGACGTTACCGTATTGGTAGGATTCAACAACAGTGTCACATACGGCTCTCTAGATGAAATTGCCAAAGAAGTGAACAGCTGTACAAAGTGTGAACTTCACAAAAATAGAACCCACGCTGTCCCCGGGAACGGTCCAAATTCTTGTTCCTTAATGTTCATCGGCGAGGCCCCAGGAGTAAACGAAGATAAATTGGGAATACCTTTCGTCGGAAAAGCAGGAAAATTACTCAACAAGTTGTTAGAAAATATCCCGATTTACCGGGAGGATATATTCGTAACAAATGTAGTAAAGTGCAGACCGCCAAAAAATAGAGATCCTCTACCAAATGAAGTTCGATCATGTAAAGTCTATCTTGACCAGCAAATCAATATTGTAAACCCAAGAATTGTAGTAAGCATGGGACGTTATTCTCTTTTACACTTTAGGCCAGAAGGCAAAATATCACTCGATCATGGTAAATTATTCCATTGGAAAAACCGAGCATTATACCCTATATACCATCCAGCAGCCGCTCTAAGAAATAAGGATTTTTTTAGATCATTAGACATTGACATAAAAAGGTTACCGGAAATTCTATTATGGTCGTTATCCCCAGGATTTCTAAATTTTGTTAACAAAGACGATAGCGTAGTGGATCCGCTTACTTATAAAAATAAAGAATATGTGGATGAGTCATCTCATGAATGATAATAACTGGATACGTATCATACCCTTGGGTGGACTAGGGGATTTTGGAAAAAATATGATGGTAGTTGAAACACCGAAGGACATTTTAATAATAGATTCCGGAGTGCTATTCCCTGATAGTGAAATGCCCGGAGCTGATCTTGTTTTACCAGATATGAACTACATTAAGAAAAATTCGGACAAAATTCGAGGATTATTAATTACCCACGGGCATGAAGACCATATAGGAGCGGTTCCTTATCTTCTGGACCACGTCAATGTCCCAATCTATGCTCCACCATTTGCAAGTGAATTGATTAAAAAAAAGCTAAAAAGAAGTAGAATCAATCAAAAATTAGATCTGATGCCAATAACGATTGGAGATCAAAAAAAAATAGGAGAATTTTTTGTTGAATGGTTTAGTGTGTGTCATTCCATTCCAGATTCCACTGGTTTGTTAATAGATACTCCAAAGGGAAAAATTATCCACACGGGTGATTTTAAAATTGATCATAACCCAATCCTTGGGAATCCTTCAAACCTTGCCGAATTAGCCAACATTAGCTCGCCTGAAGTGTTGTTGTTAATGGCGGATTCAACGAACGCTGATGATGAAGGATATTCGGGATCGGATCGAGAAGTTTTTACAAGTTTATTACATTTGATATCTAATGCAAAAGGCAGGGTGTTTATATCTAGTTTCGCTTCCCATATAGCCAGAATTCAAATGGTTTTTCTAATAGCAAAATTATGTAACAGAAAGGTTGCTTTTTCCGGTAGAAGCATGATAGACAACGCCAAAATAAGTCAAGAACTTGGGCATTTAAGTATTCCTGACGGAGTAAAAATAACACTCCCCCAAGCACTCAGTCTATCTAAAGATCAGGTCATAATTATTACTACAGGCAGTCAGGGTGAACCAACGTCATCTCTTGTCAAAATGGCTTCCAAAACTCACAAAGAAATTAAAATAAAAAAAGGTGACACAATAATTATTTCGGCTAGTATTATCCCAGGAAATGAAATCAAAGTTTATGACGCAATAGACAATCTCGTCCGACAGGGGGCTCAGGTAATAACCAACAGTCAGGCAAAAACCCATGCATCAGGTCACGCAAGTAGCGAGGAACTGAGATTATTAATAAACCTGCTAAATCCTCACTATTTTGTACCAATCCACGGAGATTACAGAATGTTGAAAGCCAATCTTAATTTAGCGATAGAGTGTGGGGTGCATGAAAAAAACGGGTTTTTATTGACGGACGGTGATGTCCTAGAAATCACCGCCAAAAAAGGTCAAATAGTAGACAAAATTCCTATTGGAGAAAATTATATTGATGGTAACGGTATGGGGGACGACGATGGTACCATTTTTGAGGAAAGAATTAAATTATCAAAAGAAGGGATAGTGGTCATTTCATTTGGTAAAAACAAATTTTCCGGAAAGTTAATAACATCTATGACTATTACTTCAGTAGGTTTTAAAAATTCTGAAAGTACAACCCTGATATTCCAAGATCTCAAAAATGAGTTAAAACAGTTGCTTGACCAAAGGGAAGATGAACTTCTACATTTAAAGGAAATTAAAAGAATTATAGAAAATAAAACTGTCGACTTTATTTACAAACGTACAAAAAAACGACCGATAGTAGTTATTACTAATCTTGACATATAAAACAACAAAACCAAAAAACAACTATCTATCTTTTCTGCGTTCATTTAAATTTTGGTTCATTTTCTTATCAACAAGTTTTATTTTCGCTGGTGGTGCTTATTTTTACAAAACCCTTCTTTCCGTTTTGGGAGCATCGGCAATCATAGTAGTAATCTATATATTTCCTATGACCTATTTAGCGATATTTCATATCGGTGTGTTATTGAAAAAGTGGCGATTGGTGATAATAGGATTATGCTTATCGATAGCCATAATAATTGTAATGGGTGTACTTCCCCCATTGAAATCCTTCGGAAATACCGGTGAATCACTGGGGGGAACTTTATCAATTATTCTTGCGAGAGAACCTTTCTACTGGAATCAATATAATTATTCAAATTGGCATTGGGCTCAAGCCTTCCTCCGAATAATAATTATATTAGGAATAGGATCTTTTATCGTAACTCCTAAAAGGGTTGCCTCAATTGGAACATTTTTATTTCGAAATCTTATCCAAAACACTAAAAGGGTTAAAGGAATATATAACCTAGTTTCAATCTCAAAATTAAAAATTTTAGATAGTATCGCGAAAACAAAGGTAAACAAAACAACGAATCAACAAATAATTCCTGAACGAAAACACCCGAAAATCGATTATATAGATGAAGAACCTTCACACCCTAAACCGATTAATTTTGAAGAAACTTTAGATGTTTGGAACGACGATCCAAAAGTAAAACGAAAAAAAGCTCCAATAAACGATTATAGCTCGGTCATTAATTTTAATTGGCAATACCCAGATCTAAACCTATTGGAAACAGCCCCAATACACGGAATTAATTACAAAGAACTTGAAGAAACAAGTATTTTAATTGAAAAATCATTAGAACAGCACGGAATAGAAGTAACGGTTGATTCAGACTACGTAAAATCCGGACCCACAGTTACCATGTACGGATTAAAACCCGGCTGGAAAGGCAACTCTCAGTCGGGGGGACAAAGAGTTAGAGTAGACGCAATACTTAATCGGGAAAAAGATTTGGCACTGGCACTAGC
>Ga0187827_10000794_pt1 | contig 48153 bp, 26 predicted proteins | sample ETNtaG_39_FD_167969 | JGI IMG/M metagenome (GOLD analysis project Ga0187827, IMG submission 167969) | Marine microbial and viral communities from oxygen minimum zone, Eastern Pacific Ocean - ETNP2014_SV_150_PacBio MetaG (Illumina Assembly) | ecosystem: Environmental > Aquatic > Marine > Hypoxic...
ACACGATCGTTATCTTCACGAGCGACCATGGCGAGACACTCGGCGACCACGGGCTCATTCAGAAAGGCTGCCGGTTTTACGAAGGCCTGGTACGAGTGCCGCTGATCATCTCATGGCCTGGCAGGTTTCAGGCAGGGCTTCGATGTTCCGGACTGACTGAGCTGGCGGACATCGCGCCGACTCTCCTGGAAGCGGCTGGGCTCCCTGTTCCTTCCGAAATGCACGGTCGCTCGCTGATGCCTTACCTGAAGGGCGAAGAAGATGGCGGGAGAATTCGTGAGTTCGCGCGCTGCGAGTATTACAGCGCCCTTGATTCATCGTTCTGCCACGCCAAAGACGACACCTACGCCACGATGATTCGCGACGAGCGATACAAGCTCGTCCTTTACCACGGCCACGATCTCGGCGAGTTGTACGATCTCGAAGAAGACCCGGACGAGTTCAACAATCTGTGGGATGAGCCGGCCGCGTCTGAAACCAAAATACGATTACTCATCAAAAGTTTCGATGTCTCGATGCAATCCATGGAGTGGGGGCCCAAGCGCATTGGGCCGATGTGAGCGGCAATGAGTAATCAAGCACTGCTCATCGCATCCGCGTCCACATCATCCAGCTTGACGATGGCCCCGTCATTGCAGCATGAACGGTGCACTGCGGCCTCAAACACGAGCTCGTTCCAGGCCGCCTCACCGTCGGCGGGGAAGGGGTTGTCCTCGTGCATGGCTTTGACGACGCCGTCGGCCATGCGCACGAATGACTCTTCATACTCCGCACGCTCACCTTCCTTTTCCCAGAGTTCCTCAACATCGCCCGGCCATGAATTGGCTTTTGAACGGCGATACCAGCCATCCAGGCCGCGGGCTTCGCCGTAAGCTTTATCTCCAACGATCATGACGCGCAGGGGGTGGTCGTCGTATCCCCACAGGTTCGTGCCGTCGAGCTGACCGTACACACCATTCGACCACTTCATACGAATGGAGCGTGTCCACGGCCCGTCTTCGCTGGGATCGCCGACCGCACTGACCCACTCGGGACGACCCATCGTCCACTGGATCTGATCGATCACGTGTGACCAGCAATTGAAATGGGCCCGTGCGCGCACGAACTTAATTTCGCCAAGGGTGCCTTCGGTCGCGTCTCGGTTCAGCATCTGAAAGTGTTGGAAGAAGCGATAGTTGTAGTCAATACCGAATTTCAGGCCGGACTCTCGCCATTGCCTGATAGCCGGGGCCGCAACCGAGGCATCACTCTCCTGTACGCGAATCTGTCCTTCCAGACCGCACAGAGGTTTCTCAGTGAAGACATTCTTGCCAGCAGTCAACAATTCCTGAAGAGGCGGAATACGGCGAGTTTCATTCACGATCATCACGACCAGTTCGGGAGCCTGATTGGCAAGCATCTCTGCGATGCTGGTGTACCCGGGAACACCAAATTCCTCGGACGCAGCCGCAAGCAGTTTTTCGTCCATCTCGACAACCGCAAGCATCTCGGTGTCCGAATGGTTGTTGAAATTGCGGCCGTGCATGAGGCCCATGCCTCTGCCACTGATGAGTGCAAACTTAATCATTGGGATGCTCCGAAGTAATGAGTGATACGTAATGCGTATTGAGCAATGAGTAATCCTCGACATTAGATGCAATGCCGGCTTGGTCAACCAAGCTTCAATTCAGTATTCCATCCCTCCATCACTCCATTCCTCCATCACTCCATTCCTCCATCACTCCACCATTCCACCATTCCACCATCCCATCCCTTACCTCCTTCATCTCTCCCACTTCTCTCCGAAGTGCAGCCACCTGACGCGCAAGATGTCTTTAAACATGATCGCCGAATCCACGAGAGGACGAATCTTGGTCGATTCCGAATCATTCCATTCGACCGGCATTTCGAGGACCTGCAGACCTAGCCTTCTGGCCATGTAAAGGAGTTCGACATCGAACGCGAAACCATCCAGCTTCTGCCGGTTGAAAAGGAGTTCCGCCGCATCCGCGGTGAAGCCTTTGAAACCGCATTGCGTGTCACTGATGCCGCCAACAGCAAACATGCGAACAAGCTTGTTGAAGATGACGCCCATCGTGCGGCGATACTGCTTCTCACCCGCGTTCACCTCAGCCCCTGCGATGTGCCTCGATCCGATAACGATGTCATTTCCTTCATGGATACGTTCGATGAGATCGTGAAGAAATCGAGGCGGCACAGCAAGGTCTACATCCATGAAGACACGAATCGCCCCCCTGGCTTCCAGCATGCCCTGCCGCACGGCATATCCCTTCCCATGGTTCACCTCGTTAGCCAATGCACGGGCCGGCTCTCTGACCAAGGCCGCTGTGCCGTCAGTGCTGCCATCGTCCACGATCAGGACTTCCGCCTCATGTCCAAATCCGTCCAGAAATTCAAACAGCTCATCGAGATTCGGGGGCAAGCGCGCCGCCTCGTTATAGGCAGGGATGACCAGTGAGATTTCAGGTTGGGACATGATTCTCGGGTGATGGCGGTCAGCCGATGATAGCGGAAGCCCCGTACCCGATAAAACGAACAGACCTCCGCTGATTGTGGCCATCGTCACAGAGAGATAACATCCAGCTCAGGGACAGTTCCAGCCGAGTAATCGTGAATATGCCGGAGCAGAAAAAGACCGAGGAACAACCGACAGAGCCTAAGCCAAAACGTAAGCGGAAGCTTCTGCGGATGTTCGGATGTGCTTTCCTGGTCGGAGCGTTCCTTTTGATAGCGGCCGTGGTGGCGATCAATTTCTACCTGACAGACCAGCGCATCAGAAAGATTCTCATCGAGGCGGCAGACACCCATCTGCAGAAAGGGGCGCTGAAGCTCGACAAGCTCAATTTTCGATTCGCAAGCGGGCTCACCATCGATGGTATTGCGATTGAAAACCAGAAGGCGGACGCGGATGGCCAGGTGTTACAGATCGAGAAGGTGGTGGTGAAGTACGATCTGACCAGTCTGGCCAAGGGAACATTGTTGGTTGATGAAGTGATCGTCAGAAACCCCGTTCTTGTGCTGTCTCAGAAAAATGGTCGTTGGAATTTTCAGGAACTGATCCCTGAGGGCCCAGCCGTTCCTCCTCAGCCCGAAACGGAAAGCGCACCAATCGGCGCCATCTGGCTTCCTTTGGATCTGGACGCGCAGAAACTCTCTATCGAAAACCTGCAGGTGCGATTAAGAGCAGAGCCGGGAATCGAAATCGATATCACCGGGGCTAACGTCAACGCAAAAGTAATCACCGAAGGTTTTGGCGAGAAAGCGACGGTTGCCGAAAACCTCAGTATCGAAAGTGTCAAGATCCGGATGGCATCCATCGGTGGTGTCGAGTTTTCCGTCCAGCATCAGTTCGACCTCGAGAGCAATCTCGTTCAAGGCGACCTCGATAAGTTCGAATCTACTTTGAAACTGCCGGGATTAGCAGAACAGAAGTTGAGGCTGACAGGTAAGGGCTTTGGCAAAAAGCTCAAGCTCGAAGAATTTGTCCTCGAAACGAATCTCGCCGATTTAAGAAAAAAACTTGGCCCGATTTTTTCCAAATTCATCGAGCCCCTTGTCACAGAGCTGAGAGTAGATGGCATCGTCAAAGTAAAGGCAGGCGGCGAGGGGGGGCTGGCTGACCAACTGGATGAATCAACTATTCATTTGCATGGGAGCATTGAAACCAGGAGCGACATCTCTTCGGCGTCTCCTGCGTTTGGTGTTACAGATCTTGAGACGATGACGAAGTATGCACTGAATCTGCCTCTGTTTAATCCCGTTCCCAGCGATATCGAAGTTTCAGGAACGGTCAAGTGGCAAAAACTGACCGGGCTCGGGATGGCCACAGTTGATGCTGGAACAGTGTCCTGGCACGTTGCTGCCGATAATCCAACAACAGAATTGAAAGCGAAAATCGACTCTGAAATCAGCAGTGTTGAAGGAAATCACGGTCAAGACAACGCCATCATTGAAGACATAAAATTCAACTATGAAGCCCACCTGACCAACCTGCGCTCAGGGAACCTTGTGACTTCAGCTAAGAACTCATTCAAAAAAATCATCCTGAAACAGGAGGGGCAAGCGGGAATCGCGACTGTGCAGCTAAATGACGTTAAAGTGAATCTGGACGCAAAGACCAACATCGAAGAAGTCGCTCCGACATCGGAGATCTCAGTCGCAACAGGGAGACTGGTTGCCACACAGAAAACGCCTGCCGGCGAAGCCATAAACGCATCAGCAGAGGCCATCGAAACTCTGATTAAAGTGGAGATGACAGCTCTCCAAAAGGGAGAGCAAGAAATCAACATTTCCTCATCCATTGATCGTTTGAACGCGAACATGGAGAACACCTCAGGGGAAACGACAACGGCGAAAGTCGATAGCGCGAGCACTGAATTGAATCTGAAGACAGAGGACTTAGGTCAAGGAAAAGTCGAAATCAGAATTCAGAATGCCTGCAAAACTATTAGCTGTGAAGCACCTGTTGCGACCGTGGAACCGCTCGACACCGATATCTCACTGCATGCCTCAGCGGACAGCCTGACTCATTTCCAGTCTGGGGTGCTGGACATCAGCAAATTGCAGATTTCAGTCAAAGAGCTTCTTCAGACAAATCTGGTCGCAGCCATAGATCTGAAGGAGGGACACCTGAAGCTCGATCAATTCGTTGATGAAATAAATCTCTCAGGCGTAAGGAAGGTCAAACTCAAAGCGCTTCCTCTGCACCAGCACGGTCTTGAATCAGGCGGAAAGATATCCGGCGAAATCCATCTCGAAGGCCGTCTGCCAACGGATGAGCAGATCAAGTCATCTCAACTTCCACTGAATCTGACCATAGATTTAAAAGCAACAGATCTACTCCTCGGCATGAATGGGATCAAAACGAAGATTGGAAAGGGCTCCCTGAAATTCAGTCATTCGCCAGACCAGAGATTCGAGCTATCTACAGACAATCGAGAAACTGAGATAAGTATCACCAGCCTAAAGTCCCTTGGAGATCTGATCGATCGAGAATTACCAGAAGTTCAAATCAATGCGAAGCCTGATCTGATGCTTCAGGTTCACTGCTCAGCGCCGACTTCGAAACAGATAAGCGACCTGTCCTTCGACCTTAAGCTGGCCACAGAACTGAAGACCAGCCTGGAAGCGTCACTTGGCAGCGGCAAATACAGAACGGAGTTCATGTCCAAAGAAATAGGTTTAATAACTAATCTGACCCTCGAAGAGGCTGGGAACGCAGAAGTCTTACTGAAGCTTGAAACCCAGCCTAATGAGATCGGTTTTCAGCTAACTGATAAACCCGGGCGTCTAGCGATCCCTGAATTCAGCCTGAATGTACCGCTTCGCGTCAATTTGAAGAGAAAGACCGTAGAGACCTATGAAGGCGGCATCTCCTATAGAATTGGCGATTGGGCACGAGGACAGATCGAAATCCAGGGGGGCCTTGAAGATGGTGTAGTCTTCAGCCAAGAACGAGAGCTAAACTTTCGACCAATTTTGAAAGCGTTGGGGCCGACCATTCAGAAGGTCATTGGAATCACCCCTGCAATTACTGGCAGCCTGAAGGAAAAGTCGCATGTTAAATACAAGGCTGGAGCAGATCTGAAGGGCAGTGAGTTTGACGCATCGTTAAGACTCGATCTGGATTTCGAGTCTCTTCAACTGGACGAAGGCAAACTCCTAAATGTGCCGAGCTCCTGGCATAACGGCTTTGATATTTCTGTAAGCCACGCGGCGAATTCGCCATTAGTAAAACTCAAATATGTGCAGACGATGCCTGAAACGAAATTCGCTGTAAATGCGAGTCCTTTATCTGTAGATGTAAACGTTGACGGTGTAAAGAATGAATTCGGTGTGGATTTCGATCTGGACCGCCAGTTGGTGCAAATGAGTGGGAAATCAAGAAAAGCGCTGAGTGACCTTAGGATGGCTATGGACGATATCAGCATTGGTGGGAAATCCCTGATTTTCGATCTCAAGTTGGATGGGTCATTGGACCTGAAAAAGGAGGTGGCCACTTTCGAAGCAGAATTAGTGAATGCGGAAAAGGGTCTTGATGTGAATGCAGGAATAAAGGTCCAGATCCCGGAAATTGATGAGACTTACCATGTTCGAGTGGTACATGACCTGAACAGTAGTAAATTACCGGTCGTCGAATTCGACCTGAACCATACCTCCAAATTGAAAGTACCTGGACTTTACAGTGGTGAGATTTCACGCCTCAAAATTGATGTAAAGAATACTGCCGAAGCGACCAGTATCTTCACTGCATCAGTTGATTCCAAGGTGAGCCACTCGGAAGTCACTGTGGCTGACTCGGAAATGCAACTAGGTGACATCGAGGCCAGGGTGAAGGTAGAGAGATTGGATTTGGAAACCGGCGACGCACAGGTCACATCCGCTGTTTCATCAACTTCCTTTGGAGATGAGTTCAAGATCGATGTCATGGCGGCCCTGAAGAAATGGGCAGAAGTCTTTTCAATGGATTTGAAACTGCAGGGACTGGACATAGGCAAGGTGAATGAGGATATGCTGAGGCCAATGGTTGCAGCGATGAAACTGCCCGTCCTGGTTGGTGAGCTTGGCGGCCTTGTTGATTCTGAGATCAGTTTTTCGGGTAGATTGGGAGTTGCCGATTCCGGTGACGGGTCCGCTCAAGGTCCTGCCGTGTCTGGCAATGCGAAATTAACTATTTCCGAACTGATTGTTGAGGCCGGAATTCCAGGCATTCCAAGTAAAGCGTCTCTGCTGGGTGACTCTGAAGGCGAGCAGACCGAGGATGCCATACTTGGTGTGGAAGACGGCACACTTGAATTGAATCTCCAACTGCCTGAGGGGGGTGATAGTGCTACAGCAGGGCTCGCTCTGCGATCCACATTTTTTATGGACACTTCTTCCGCAGCTATCGCTGAGCCAACTGAGATTAAATCAGAGATAACGATAGGCGGGTTTGATGACCCGCTAATACGGATCAGAGAATTCACTGCTGCAGTTGGTGAGATTCTCCAGGCGAGGCTGAAAGGTAAAGTTGTTCCCTCGGATCTTTCAAGGACCTTTCTGACGCTCTCGCTCGACTTTACGCCAGAGGAACTACTTCCGAACCTTGAGGAGGATCTGGTAACTGGCCTTTTCGGAACAGAGCCGCTCCTTGAGGGTAAAGTTGGTGTCAGTTTGGAGGCAAGAGGCAACCCTCAGACAAAAGCGCTGGAGATTACGAATTTCATCAAGGTGAATTTTCCGGAGATTGTGTTTGGCACATTGGCAGCGATTCAGGAATTTGAAACAGACCTTGCCGTGAAGACCTCTCTTTCTCTTGGTACCTTCGAACCAGGCAAGACGGAAGTAAACGGCAGCATTTCCGCTGGAGAGTCTGCATTCCTCGACGGTTCCATCGCGCTGGTTGGCATTGAAGAGTCTGAATTCAGAACATCGGGCAGTTCCCTTTCCGAATTAGTTTCTTCATTCGAGATTGTCATTTACGAACTTGGCTATGAGGATCCTTACATTTCCCTTCCATTCTATGATCTGGAACTATCTGCGGTCGCGGCATTGAACGCGGTCGATACAAATGTTCAGCTCGATGAATTCACTCTTTCGATACTGGAGCCTCCAGAGGAGGAGGGTGGTGACCCGTATGAATGGTTCACGCTCGGTCCCTTGAAAGGCCAAGTTAAAGAAGGTGGCAAAGAGATCAGCATGTCCAGTGAGGGCGCCATCCTGGATCTGAGCATTGTGGCCGAGATTCTCGCCGGAATCGTTCCGGAGATCTTTACTGACGTGGGCGTGAAAGGCGACGGTCTTCGTTGGAATGTTGCCATGAAGGCCAGACAGCCTTCAGACGGTGACAAGGGCTCGAATCAGTATCGGTTGTTGAAGGCGTTGATGGGTGCGATGCCGCCGCAGCTTGTTGAAAAGCTCTCAGCAGGGGCATCCCTGCCGCGGCATGAGATAGAGATGGATCTTTGGGGAGTCGAGCTTGCGGCGGATGGGGACTTCAAGTTCGAGCTGGCCAAAGACGATCTCAAGATGGATGGCGTCCTGAGGCTTAGCGAGATTAGCGGCCTCGAAGATCTCAAGGTTCAGCCGAAGGCTTCCGTAAAAATTGACTTCGCAAGCCTGAGCGACCTGCGGTTTGAAACGGGCCTGAGCGCAGCTAGTGGAATTGGGGCAAACATAAACGGTCGAGTGTCTGGAATCGAGTTTCTCTATGGCACTGGCTCTCTCGATACTTCGCTGGCAAATATGATTGAACAGCTCGGCGGAAATGTCGGTCTTGAACTCTCCGTCAGCCTGGATGACCCCATGGAAGTCGCGCCGGATATCTCAGTCTCCGGTGGGATAACTGTAAGAGGGGACGTAAAAGCAAAACGCAGCGAGACCCTGTTGCTCGACGGCTATGCCGAACTTTCTGCACTTGCAGTAAAATTAGTAGATGACATGGAACTCGTGGGGCTGGAGGGACGCGTGCCTTTTCGTAAGCTTTTTCGAACGCTGTCGTCAAGGCAGACCGCTCAGTCGGAAACCAGTGGTCTGTCTACAGAATTGAATGTGGAAGGGCAAAAAGTACGACAAGGAAAGCAGCGATGGCGTTTTCAGAAGCAGTTCAGGTCCTACCGATCTGACGTACGTCCGCTGCAGTTCGAAAAGCTGGCATACAAAGGAAAGACGATTGTCACAGATTTTGTAATGCCGCTCAGCGTGATCGATGGTGAGCTACGGATTGATTCATTCAAAATGAAACTGCTCAACGGAGATGTTTCTGCAAGTGTCTCTGTCGCCGCGGTGAACGGTACCCCAAGGTTGAGTGTCAATGGTGAATTTGTCGGTGTCGCTGGCGGGGATGTGAGTTCAAGCAAAGGCAAAGATGTGGGCGGCGTTCGGGGGGATTTCAATCTGCTGCTCGAAATCGATGAGACCGGCCAGAGCGGGGGAATCTCTGAACTCAAGGGGGCGTTCCACATCACGGAAATTGGCAAGAAAGAGCTCCTCCGAATGATCGATGCCCTTGACCCTCAACGGGCTCAGCCCGATTTGAACACCATCCGCACTGCCCTCGGCATCGGAAGACCCGACCGAGTGGAATTCAAAATCAGGCACGGGAGCTTGAGCGGAAAGGTCACCCTTTCGCTGCCGATTGGAAAGAGCGAAATTCCGATTGGAGAAACGCCACTGACGCAAGTGATCCGTTCGAAGTCGATTCAGAAAACGTTGGATAAATCTCTGGAGGCCGCCGCCAATCTGATCTTCATGCTGTCGGCCGAGACATTGATCATCGGGGAAGGCGATCAGATTCGTTTCGAGTGAGTACCATGTTTTCCCGTATGCGTCTCTTCTACCACAAGCGTCTATTCCTCACGTTCAATAAAGACCTCTACCGGCTCGTGGATGACTGGGCTGCTGGCCGCTGCTCTGAAGAATTCTTCACCCAGAAGTCGCAGGAGCTTTTTCAGATCCTGGAGAGTCATTTCGATCGCGCTTTTGCTCTATCCCGACAGGTCGAGGGGGTGCCGGATCAAACGCTAAGCGCCGCGATGGAGGCCACACGCAATCACCTCGCTCAGAGCCGATTCAGGCAGGCCCCCTTGCCGGCTGCCGGGCGCGATTCAGACGAATCCACACCAACAGCGATTACTCCAGAGAGCGAACCTGATGAAATCACCGTCGAACTGGCCAACCGTTACTATCAACGATCCGCAGATGAGATGAAGGCATTCATCGAACAGGCGCTCAAAGATTGTCGGGGGCCCGATGGCTCGCTCAACGGCCAGGCCATGTTCGTCCGTCTGCTTGATGGCTTTCTTCGTGATGAATTCACAAAGACGGCCGAAGAGTTGAACGGCCGACCGCCGGGTCCGGGCGACCTGGTCAATGCACAGCTCAGAGCGCTCGAAGAATGCAACAACGCCAACTCGTATTGCTTCCAGAATGGACAGTTTCGCCTTTTCCGCGTCATGGTGGAGCAGAATCTCGATTCGCAGAAATTCTTCGAGGAACATTTATCGATCTATGAGGAAGTTACACAAGCTTTACACGAAAAGGCGTGAGGGGCTTGATTTCGCCATGCTCACCGTTTTATTTCAGTTAAGATACCCCGCGACTCGAAAGGATGGCGCATGTATTCATGCAAATGAGGAGAAGATATGGTTAGTTGTTGGCTCATGGCAATCTTGAGCTTATGTTGCTCTTCAACCCGGGCAGATTCGGTTGAACTCAACAACGGCGGAAAGATGTCCGGGACTATTACTGAGATCAGTTTTCGCAAAGACGGAGAAACCGTTGCTGTAAGTGCTGATAAAGTAGAAAGTGTCACTGCTGGCGCAGGAGGCGACACTTTGACAGTGGATGGTGATAAGTGGGAAGGGCGAATCGTTGATCTGAAAATTAAGACAATCGGCGGTGCCATGAAATTCAACCGTTCACAATTCAAGAGCGTGGAGAAGAAGCTCAGCGCGCGTGAAATGAAATTGGCGGAATACAAAAAGAAGGGTGCTCAACTCGATGAAATCGATGCGGTCGGCTGGCTCGACCTTGCCATCTGGGCGGGACGGAACAGCCTGAGGCGCGAAGAAAGAGCAGCCGCGCTCCGCAGCCTGGAAATCGATCCCGATCATAAAAAGAATGCCGCTGCGCATCGCATTCTCGGCCATCTACTGCGTGACGGACAATGGCTCACCACGGCGGAAGTCAAGGAGCTCGACAAACAGGCCGAGGCCCAGAAGGAGGAAGAAATGCGCGCCCAGGGGTTCGTCAAAGTGGGCAACAGGTGGGTCAATCAGGAAGAGAAAGAGCGTATTGACGCTATTCGAGTAAAGGTCGAAGAGATCAAGAAATCGCTTTTCGAGGAAGCGGAAGAGTGGGCGAACCAAAGGATGCTGGTCTACACCCAGGCGGTCGAACAGGCGAAACATAAAGCGGCTGATACGGGCAAGTATTATGGAGAAGCCAAAAGGTCGAAGGAATCACATGCAGATCATGGAGGTTGCTCCGCGTACGAAAGGGCGGTCAGTTCCATGAAGAGATACAAGAAGCAACTACAACAGGATTCGTCGGCCGCGCGGACAGCCGCCAACAGAGCAGTGAGCGCGGCGAACTCCCTCAGGTCAAAAGTCGCAGGCATTAAGCGAGACGTCAAAAACGAGTCAATCCGCATCATGCGCAAGGCAGAGGCCGGCGAAGAAGTCGATGAATTCGGCCTCGAAGGCAAAATGCGGCCCAAGAGCCTGAATTAGATCTTCCATGTGCCACCTTGTTGCCTGCGCCCCGTGCCTTCGAGGCAATCAGTCTTTAGTGGTCTCCAACGCCTGATACATCAGCGCCAGCAGTGCTCCCGCATCCAGTATGCTTTCATTCTTCAGGAGCACCTTCGCCTCCGGCGAATAAAACACAATGGAAGGCGTGCCGGCGAAACCGAGCTTGTCGAACAACTCGGATGCCCCTTCATCCGCGATGCTGAGCTTGGCACAGGCCAGCTTGCGGGAAAGCTGCACTACCTTGGAATCGGCGAGTGTCGTCGCCGCCATCTTCTGACAAAACGCGCACTGAGGATGGAAGAACTCGAGCATCACCGGCACGCCGGACTCCTTCGCGATTTTCTGTGCGGCGTCCAACGAGTCCAGCCAGGCGATCTCTTTTTCTTTCCCTTCCGGTTTCCCATTCACGGACTTGTAGAGCATCGGAATCCGCAGCAGACGCCGGCCAGATTTCGTTTTGCCATAGTGCCGGGCCGCCTGGATGGATCTGTCTTCAAGTGTCGGAGGATTCTCCCCGCCCGACCCGCCAGCCTTCAACAGCGATGCAATCGCCGGTTCGAGCGCCGTGGCATTCGTCCATGCCTGTTTGAAGTACACCCGCCCGTCTTTCCCGATCAGATAAGCGCAATTGGGGAGGTTTCCATACGCAGCGCGGGCCTCGTTGTTCATTTCATCGATGACGAGAGCGATGCCGGCCTTCAGTTCCTGGCGAGTGTCCTCGGCAAGCTTGCACCGTTCACCATAGGTGCCGGGTTGTTTAATGTCTGTGAACGATTTTTCTCCGGCATGCGGCTCACGGACATACATGGTGTAGAAGTCGACTTTGCCTTCGTATTTCTTCGCAAGTGATTCAACACGACCGTGCTGACGTTTGAAGGGCGGTCACGTAAAGCTGCCAAATTCAATAACCGCCGGCCGCTCACTGGTGATGGATGCGAGCGATACCGGTTCACCATCCAGCGTCTTCAGTTTGAAGGCGGGTGCGCGATCCCCGGGCGCCGGTTTCGTTGAAGGGAAATCCTTAAAGCGAGAGCTCCGCCCACCACCGGAGCTTTTGGATCGACTGGAGCTCTGGCCTAACCCTCGACTTCCTCTCGTAGATTTCTGCATCCACATCGATCTGGCTTTCTCTAACTCATCACGGCCGAGTTTGCCGTCCTTATTCGTATCAAACCGATCCAGAATTCGTGAGCCTTTGCTGCCGAGCTCATTCTCTGTCAGTTCGCCATTCCTGTCCTTGTCCATGCGGTCGAGCGGGAACGAAGATTGAGCGGAAAGAGATGCGGCGATTAGAAGCAGAGCTGAAGCGATGACGTTCATAAAAGCTCCCGATTGGTTCTGAAGTTCAGCGTTAGACGCCGTTGGTTTCTGAGTTCTTCCCACCGGTAGAAAATGTGGTGCGGGCAATACCATACCTTAATTCGAATACCCCACCGTCCCCGTCTCATCCACTTTGTAGCCCCAGCGGCGGATGTATTCTTCACCGGGAAGAAACTCGTCGTTGGCTTCTTCCAGTTTTCTATCCAGGAGAGCATCCATTTCAGATTGCAGATCAGCGTGTTCCGGCTTATCGCAAAGATTCTCCAATTGATAGGGATCCGTTTCGTTGTTGTACAACAGCCACGGCCCATCAAGGCTTCGCACATAGGTGTACTGCTTGGTACGGAGGCCGCGAAATTCACGTCCGCCCTGGTTTCGGGTGAACTGCCCAAAAGGCGAAACACACGAAAGCAACGCAACATCATCACCTGGATTGTTTCCACCGCTCAGGTACTCCGAATAATCCAGCCCTTCTACGGACTCAGGAATCTCCACACCACAGAGCCCGAGCATCGTGGGCATAATGTCCTGGGAATTGATCAGGCCGTCGAGTTCTTTGCCGTTGGCTCCCATACCATTCGGATGCCGGATCAGAAACGGCACTCGAATCGATTCTTCCCAGGGACGCTGCTTCTTGCGCTGGCCCTGGCATCCGATCATGTCCCCGTGGTCTGAGGTGAAAACGAGAACAGTACTGTCTTCAAGGCCCTCGTCTTTCAGCGTCTGTCGGAGCTCTTCGAAACAGTCGTCCAACGCGGTGCAGTGCGCGTAGTATCCTGCAGTATCGCGGCGTGCCTCCTCCTCCATCTCTTTCGGGACGTTCGGCCTGAGTGTAATCGAATCAGGATCGTACATGTCCTGATACTTCTGCGGCGCCGTCAGGTAAGGAGCATGCGGCGGCCCCCACGAAAGGAAGAGGGCAAAAGGCTTGTCGCGCTCCCTGTTTCGGATGTATTCCTGTGCATCTTTCGTCTGTGCGATAGCGTCGTAACCATCCCACTTCAGCTTTTCCGGCCCGTCTTCGTAATAGTACGACTCGCTATAGTTGTGCGTGCATTCCAGGACCTTCCAATACTCGAAACCCTGGCGCCGCGCGCGTGGAATGTAGTTCGACCGGCCATGGCCATCGATATGCCACTTGCCGATGTATGCAGTTCGGTATCCTCCGGCCTTGAAGGCCTGCGCAATAGAGGTGGCATCCGTGCTCAGGCAAAGGTCATTCAAAAATATGCCATGGGTCCAGGGGTACTGGCCGGTCATCAGTGTCGCGCGATAAGGCGTGCACACCGGAGAGCCGGAGACCGCGTTCTTCAAATTGATGCCTTCCGCGGCAAACTGATCCAGATGCGGAGTTTTGACATTTGGGTCTCCCGCGTACCCGCAGGCATCCGCTCTCCACTGGTCAGCAAAGATAAAAACCAGGTTGGGCTGTTGGCTCATATGTATCTCCGTGCAATTGTCCGGGCTTGATTTTGAAGACCCTATTCGTCGCAATGGATTTGGCGAACTGTTTTCAGATCAGCTCCGCCAATCGTGATTTGTATTCTGTCAGATCGGGGGCATCACCAACAGCATCCCTATGGAAGCTCTGTTTGCGAAGATGTAGCAGGTGGCGTGTCTGCCGCCTGAGAGTAGCCTTTTCAGCCGCTCTAAACTCCATCCATCACACATCCAGACGTTGCTGACCATCGGATAAGGAACAGGCCATCGTTCAGAATCTTTTTGAGCAGCTAAGCGATCTCTACAAAGCTGATACGGAAGCGGCAAAAGCGCTGGCCGGCGAGCAGGAGAAAGACATCCCTGTTCAGGAAAGTGCTACCTGGGTGGCTGTGGCAAGGACGGTGATGAACATGGATGAAGTGATCACCAGGGAGTAGGACTTTCTCGCGGAGCGCAATCTGTTTGCCGGGTCGAGAAACGGGCCACTGAGCTTCCTGCTCACAAAGCATTTGCACACCTGTTGGAGTATTTGTTTGTAGTACAGGCTTTAGCGTGTTTCCGGCGGGGACAGGCTGCCCGTTGTATGACTTCCGGATATCCTCATCGGCATGAACGAGTCCGGCGACAGAACAACAATGAATCCGATAGCGATTGGCCTCTGCGTGGCATCGGTGGCCGGCACGATCATCACTCTCATCTATGCGGCGACAACCACGACCGGGATCGGAATCCCCGGGGATGGACAGTGGACCTGGCGGGTCATTGACAACCCTCAGTTCTATTCGCTTGGATTTCCGCTGGTTCTTTCGGGCGCGGTTCTCCTCCTGCTTAGTTGCGCCTTTTTTAAAGTGGAGAAGTTCACTCGCAAGCTCGAAGCTGGATTCGTCGCCGGGCTTTTTGTCGCATCGTTCGGTTTGCAGGTGGCGTCTGCGGGGATGGGGCCGGGCGGGCATGTGGAGACCCTTTTCGCTTCGTACCCGCCGGCAAACGCTTACTTCAATCGGGCGACCCAGATTTCGAGCCTTCACGAATATCTTTCGAGCTACAGGGAGCAGATCGAGAAGGGCGAGTTTCGTGTCCAACTCAGCACACATCCGCCGGGCAGTATTGTCTTCTATCTTCCGTTTTTGAAAGTGGCGGAAGCTGTGCCGGGGATCCGGAGAATGTTCCGCTGGCTGGCGCCTCCGAATGCGTTTGAAGTGCCGGAAATCCAGATGGCGCTCAGCACCTTTATTCGCGAGCCCGAACACGAGACTGCGGTCTGGCTGGGATCGTTTGCCCTGAGGCTGCTGGCCTCGTTGCTGGTCGTGGCGCTCTACATTTTACTTCGCACAGAGTTGCAGCCAGAGGTGGCCCTGGGCACGGCTGCTGCAGGAGCGCTCCTGCCTGCGCTTTACCTTTTCAATCCGCATCCGGATCAGCTCTTCCCGGCGATCACCTGCCTGTACATGTTTCTCGTCTATCGCGGGCTGAAAACCATGTCGTGGAAGTTTGCCGCGGGCGCCGGTCTCACCATCTTCTGTGGGCTCTTTTTCTCGATGTCGTTTCTTGTGCCTGGCTTCATCAGCGCGCTCCTGTGGGGGATGGCCATTTTTCACCGTCGCAAAGATTCTGAAAACTGGCTCAGAGAGAATCTCGCGTTATTGGCTGGCGGCGTCGGCGGCATACTCGTTCCAGCGGCGCTCCTGTGGCTGTTCTTTGACCACAATATCTTCGCCGTGTGGAAGGTCTGCCTGGAAAACAATGACAAATTCAACGCTCACTCCGGGCGAATCTACTGGAAGTGGTTTCTGTTTAATCCGGCGGAGTTGCTCATCTTTGCCGGGGCTCCGCTTTTCTGTCTCTTCTGGTTTGCCTGGTCCAGAACCTTGAATCGCCGGTGGCTGGGCGCGGAAGATACGAACCAGCCGGCCACTCTCATGGACATGGGATTGGCGACCGGGCTGACGTTGATTCTGCTCAACGTGATCGGAAAGAATCTCGGTGAAGTGGGCCGGCTCTGGATGATCGTGATGCCGCTGATGGCCTGCTGCGCGGGGCCGATGATTCGTGAGTGGTATGAAGGCAGTCGCCGGGCAGGCGGTCTGGTCCTCCTGCTCGTATTCGTCACGCTCGTGCACACGATCGGTCTGAGGCTGTTCGTCGATGCCATGGGAGTTTTCGTGTGAGCAGAAATACGTTGTCAAAAATCGTGGCCGCAGTTTTTGTCTCGGGGCTTGGATACTTTCTTCTGGGGCCGAGCGGCTCTTCCGGCGGGCGCATCGAGCTCCGTGCATTCATTGCCGACAGTCTTGATGTTGCCTTCAGCCGAATCGAGCGGAGATTTGAAGAGCTTCACCCAGACATCGATCTCATTTGCGAACCGAGTGGCAGCGTCCTTGCCATGCAGAAGGCCACGCACGGGCGTCACTGCGATATTCTTGCCGTGGCCGACAGCCGTCTCATCGATGGAATCATCCCGACACATGCGCGATGGCGAATGGACTTCCTGACCAACGAGATCGTTCTGGTCGGCACTCAGATGAGCAAATACATTAACGAGATCAGCAAGGACAACTGGCCCGAGATTCTGCTACGTGAGGATGTCCGTTTCGGTCGAGCGGATGCCTCGCTCGATCCATGCGGATACTGGACACTGCTGTCCTGGAAGCTCGCGGACAAACACTACCCGACCGCGAAGGGCGAGGCCGGCATTTTCGAACGCTTGTGGGACAGGCAACCCCAGGCAGGCAGGTACGTCCGGGAAGACTCGCATAAACTCCTCTCACTCGTCGAAGCAACGGGCGGCATCGACTACGCATTCGTCTATCGGTCTCAGGCAGTGGATCACGGGCTGCGCGTCGTCGATCTGCCGGCCGAGATCAATCTGAGTGATCCGCAACGCGAACGGCTCTATCAGTCCGTCTCGATAGAGGTCAAGAGGGACGGCAAGGCAGAGACGATTACCGGCAAAGTCATCCTCTATTCGATGACCATCATGAACGACTGTAAAGATGTCGAGGCCGCCACAAGGTTTGTTCGATTCGTCCTTGGCGAAATCGGCCAGGGGTTGCTCAAGGAGGCCGGCTTCCCGCCCATTCACCCCGCCAGGCTACATCGCCGGGCTGGAACAGAGACTCCCGATTTCGGAGCCCTGGTGACAGAGGTGGATGAGACAGCGACGCGACGATTGGACTCCTCAGAATCCGTTCAATGATGGTGTAGCACGGAGTTGAGTTCACGAGCTGCTGCGCGGTCAAGAATCGTCTATGTCTTAAAGCTGCTTTCGGCCGCAAGCACGGAAAGGGCCACGGATGAAGAGACCGCGGATGTTTTGGTTCTGATATCCGTGGCCCTCTTTATCCGTGGCCCTCTTCATCCGTGGCCCTCTTTTTCGTAGTTATTAAGATCTCCGCGCCACGCGCAGAAGTGACAGAGAAAGACTCCCTACCCCCCAAACTTATTCATCACGTTGTAGAAAGTCTTGGAAGTCTCCAGCGCGTCCGTGCTCGTTGCCAGCACAAGGACGCTGATGGCCTGAAGACACATGAACAGCAGACATGCCCGATTCACCTGATCTGAATCCAATTTGAACGGGCTTCCTTTCTCCAAAACCGGCGCCACTGCGGTCCAGAGCAGCGGAAACAGAAACAGCCAGATACGTCCCACTTCGCCGCGGTTCACGGCCAGGGCGCAGAGCAGGAAGAAGGTGAAGGTGATCCCCCAGTAAAAAGCATCCGTGATCTGGAACGTTTTGGTTCGGGCGAATTCAAGGAGCTTGATTACAGATAAGACGAGCAATGAAATCGTCGCGGCCGGGCCCATGGCATAGAGCGTTTCCACAAGGTTGGAGAGGGCCCACGGCCAATACTCGTTTCCGTAGCCTTTGTGCCACTCCGCATTGTTTTTGTAGCAGAGGAGCAGCACGGAAATCAGATTGAATTTGCAGGTGATGACGAGAAGGATGATCGGAACAAAGAACCCCGAAGCGGCTCCGATGAAAGCCGGCACGAACTCACGCCAATCCGGCAATCTGGATTCCTGTTTCATTGCATAGAGCAGGAAGGCGCCGCTCCAGAAGAGCATGCCAAGCGGCACGAGGAACGCGAGAGTCGTCCCTATCGCGATGAAGGTGACGAATCCAAAGAGGGCGCCGAAATACCAATGCCGAGTCTTCACCGTTTTCACCGCCAGCCAGACCATCAACACCGCCAGCGCGCCGAATGTCTGATCGAGCCCCGGGTTGTAGCTGAAGGTGCCGGGAAAAAGCGCGGTAAAGGCAGCAATGATGAAGCTGGTCCTGCGCGAACAAAACTCCCTCGAAAGCAGATACACAAGCGGCACCGTGATCGCTGCAAGCAGGTAACAGAGCAGCGAAGCTCCGAGCGCAGTGCCCAGGGGAAACCTGAAAATATCTGACTGCCGGGTCGTGGCCTCGCCCAGCGTATCACGCAGCACGGGCGACATATTCAGCGCGGTCGTTTCCAGCCAGTGACGCAGACCTTCAAAGACATCGAGGAACTGCATGACCCCGTAAAAGAAAAGTGTCGGCCCTGGGGGATGGGTCTCCAGGTGAGGCAGGAGCGGGTCCCGTTCACCTTCAAGAAAACGCCACTGAAAGGTCTCCAGAAAATGGCCGAGGCTATCAATCTGGCTCGCGGCCACGTTGTAAGCGCCGTCCCCGAGCCGCTGGATAAACGGCCACACCGCGGCCGCCAGGGAAAACTCGTGCAGAAACATCACTGACGAAAAGTGAAGCAGGAATTTCAGCCCCGCCAGGATCAACAGCAGTCCCGTCACCCACCAGCCGCTCTGATTTTCAACGGCCCATTCCTTTTCCTTCTTAAGACTTCCCCAGACCAGGCCGACCATGAGCAGTGCAAGGATGAAAGGGAACGGCATCCCTCCCCACTGCGGATTGATGGCATGACGGCTCGCGTAATCGCCGGCAAAAGGAATGCTCCACTGACAAGCCACCGGCACCAGCAACAACAGGCTGATCGCAGCCACGCCCAGTATGCATTGCCGTTCCACGTTGCCCCGACGAAACCACCGCCATGAGGCCATGCCTGCGGCCAGCAAAAATCCGAACAGCGATGACCACTTGCCAAATGCAAATGAAGCAGGCTCAAAACGAAACAGAAGCTCATGGTTGCCCACCCCAAGGCGAACGGCGCGAAACAGGAAATTGGCCCTAAGCACCTCGTGCTCTTTCCCAGTCTGATCGAAACATTTCCACCCCGGATGCCACGCTTCATTCATCACCAGGTAGCCCGGCTTCTGCATCGATACATTCACTCGAACTCTGTTGGGCGAGTAACTGGCAAATGAGAGCGCACGATAGGGCTCCCCTTCCGTCGCGGTCTCGACGCTCCGCGGCGGGTCTTCCGTGGTCTCGACGCTCCGCGGCGGGTCTTCACTCTTTCTCTCGAGAAGAACCACCTTCCTTGGATCGTGTCCTTCCTGATCAAGCATCTTCAGCACATCCACTGATTCCATCTGGTCGCCATTCGCCACCACATAAACAAACGGAAATGCAGTCCTCGTGCGCACGGGACGCGGCCCTTCGTTGGTTTCCTCATATCGAAATCCAAGACTTAAATGATCCAGAAGCCGATGCTCCGCTTTGGGTTTCAGATCAGGCACCCAGACTTCGGGCTTCGGTTCTCTGCCTGTCACCTTAGACATGAATTCCGCATACCTCGCCGGCAGCATCGGGTTGTATCCATTAATGTCTTTGAGGCCGAACTGCACGAGCAGGTACTCCGGCAGCATCGTCCCGACAATCTGCCGGTTATATTCCGCGACTCTTTCCTTCTCTCCAATCGAATCGGGCAGACTCGCCAGCAGAGGCGACCCATAAAGTTTGTCGACCTCTCTGAGCTGGATCTGCGGATACAGAAAGCTCCACGACTCGACAAGAAACGCCACCGTAATGAGAGCCGCGGCAAGCCGCTTCCGCTCTGTCTTGACCCGGAGAGCCAGTCCCGCCGAATAGAAGATACAGAAATAGAGGACGCCACCTGAGATCCCCCTGAACCTGAAACTCGCAAACAGAGCCAGGAGGAGGCATACGATCCCCGCGGCCATTACCCCTTTCAGGTCCTCTCGATCACTCCAGAAGACCTGCAGTCCGTAAGCCACAGCAAACGGCAACACCAACCCCAGAATGAATAACGGCCTTGCTGCCCCGCGAAAGAGAGAGAAGCCTGGAATCAGTTTATTCGCCGCGCTGAAAAGTCCCCCCGCCTCACCCAGCGAATAGACCACGCATGCAAGCCCGACAGCGGCGAAATAAATGATGTCGCGCCGGTTCTTCGATACGAAACAGAGCGCGATACAGGCCACCGGCAGCAACCCCATAAAGAAAGCCTTCTCCCATGCCCATGTATCTCCTTCCCAATACTGCATCGGGTTGATCGATGGTCTCAGATCCGGTCGGAGAAAACCCTTGATTTCGCTCCAGCCCAGTGCGCCGACACTCGAAAACTCGGTACTGCCGTAGACTTTGCGCGCGGACATTCCGGCCATTTCAAAGGCCGGCAGAATCTGAACAGACGAAATCGCCCCCGCCAGAATCCCAGCGGACACAAAGAGCAGACACGCCGCAAGCTTCTGCTCACTTTCCACGAGTCGCAGCAGAAAGTATCCGACCATGAAAAACGCCGCATAGAATGAGACCTGTGGCTGCATCGAAAGTCCCATCATTCCGAGGCAAATGGCCAGAATTCCAGCGGGCCGAAGAAGCTCCCGCGAAGCGTCAGTACTGCTGCGGCAGATGCTGTCGATCATCCACAGGCAGAGCGGCACCCACGCCAGCCCGAGGAAACCGGTATGGCCCGGCACGAGTACGTGCAGAAGATACTTGCCGCCGAACATGAAGAACAACGCGCCCATCAAGGCCGGCCAGATGTCCAGTTGCCTTGACCAGCGCAGATAGCCAAAGCACCCCACACCGCCCAGGACGAGGTGCAGGACGATCATCCACAGAATCGAAATGTTGGCCGGCAGCGGCAGCAGGAGCCAGTTGACCGGGTAAAAGGCCCAGCATTCCGGATTACCGATGAATGGTATGCCGGAGAAGATGTTCGGATACCAGAGCGGCAGTTCGCCGTGCAGTATCAGATCTCGCCTGAGATGTTCCTGCCACGCCATCCGCTGGTTGATGATGTCCGAGAAGCTCGAATACAGAACCGAGGCCGGCGAGCTCAACGCCTCGGCAAAGAACAACAATGCCAGCCCGGCCAGCGCGAGGCATGCCTGCACGTCCCTGTTTTCGCTGAGATGTTCGCGGATGGATTTCTGCACGGGCCCTGTGGCTGAGTGTGGCAATTCAGCCGAAAGTGTATGCGCCTACCCGCGGTTTTTCTTGTGGCACTTTGTATTCGGCTTCACCACAGACTCCGGTGGCCTTTCTCTTCGTCTTAATCTTCGTCCCTGAGCAGTATCAGATTACGACGAAGTGAAGGACAGAGCCAGTCTTACGTTGCCCAAGGTTTACGATGCTTTGGGGTAGTGGCGGCGGGACGCCGCAGCTACAAAGCTGTCGCCTTGAGTGCATGGACTTCTTACGAACGAATCTGGCAGCCCGTGGCTACGACCGCGACGGGCAACGCCTGAATCTGCTCCCCCAACGCCTCTACTTTGGAGCCGGCAACGGCCCTCGATACGGCTTCGGATTCTTAGGGGCGAGCGCGCCGAAGATCATCACCGCGGGCGCGAGATTTTCCGTGACGGTGAACTCCGTCTGCGGCGGGCACTGATCTATATCGATGAATCGGTACAGATCGGGAATCTGCTTTGCCGGCGGAACGCTGCCGAATGTACGGAACATCCAGTGGTTGCCGCGACCGGGTCCGTAGAACCACAGACCGGGCAGGTATTCATCGAGGTCGTCGTTCATCGATTCGAGGAAGAGAGGATGAAGCGCGTGTTTCTGTCCGAGCCCAGTGCACTGCACCTGTCCCATCGGGTTCGCGCCCAAGCAGGCATCCGCGGATGCGGAAAGCAGGTCGTAGAATTTTTGCTGTCCGGTGATCTTCCAAACCAGGGCAATGATGGCCGCCTGTCCGGTCGAATGTGTTCCCATCAGGATGGGGGCCCAGGGGTGCTTGAAGTGCACGTATGCCTTCTTCCAGGTAAAGGTGTTCGTGGCCCAACCGTAAGACCCGGCGAGGGCCTGCCGCACGTTCTGTTGAAAGGCCCCATCGAGCCCGGGCGTCTTGGCCGGCAGCATACAGTAAGCGTAGGCAAAATTTGTCGCGCCGGGTGCCAGGTAATCGATTTTGACCTTCAACGTTTTCAGAGAATCGATCAGCCTGGCAAATCGTGCGTCCTGCGTTGCATAGAGGAGTCTTGCGGCCGCATCGGCGACGAGGATTTCCGCGCCCTGTTTCTTTGGCGGGAATTTCTGCATGCCGCAATCAAACGCTTTGATCGCCGAAGCGACCAGCCTTTCGCCTTTCTTCTTGCCCGCTGCAAAGCTTTTCAGCAGGCGTCCCAGGTGCGCGGCGGAAGCTGCAAAAGAAAAACAGGAGAGCTGGCTGGCCGGGAGCATCACGTATTCGGTGATCTCGTTGTCCACATGGGTCAGCCACGCATTTTCGTTGATATTCTTCGGATGCGCCCAGGCTTCACTGCCGGCCGATATGCCGCCGTCGGGCCATTGTGTCTCAAGGTAGTAGAGCAGGAGGAAGTACGCTTCGTCGAGGATGTCCGGAATGCCGTTGCCGGACTCGGGTATGACAAACTGGTTGTCGATGAACGCATCAGGATTGATCTCGTAGACGGATGCGAGCAGCTTGCCGATATTAATATGCATAGGCCGACGGTCGTAATCGCCGGCATCGTGATAACCGCCCCGGACCTCCACGTATTTGATGGTGCCGTCTTTCTTGACCTTATCGAGGTGTTCCCTGATGGATTTGAAATTCAGCGCTGGCCCAAATTCGGGATAGGCCGCAATCTTTGTGTGCATCTTGCATCTCTTGCGCACCCACGGCGTGTGCTCACGTTTCAGCTCGACCCCGCACCGCTCGTGAAAGAGCGCCCGAATCGATGTGAACAGCGGCTCTGCCATCACATCATCGCCAATCCGAAACGAATACGAACGCCCAACGCCAGGGATGCTGATGCAGTATGAGCCAGGCTTGACCGCCTTAAGATCGAGGCCGTAAACGTTCTCGTTGGAGAAATCACTCTTGTATGCATCCTCATGTTTCTGGCCCGCCTTGTGACGCAGCTTTGCCTTGCCCTCGTGAACCGTCTTGCCGCTTTGCAGATCGATGACCGAAAAGCCAGAGACCACTTTGCCGAGGGCACCGGCCGTCCCCAGCCATTTGCCGAAGTATGCGAAACGAAATCCGGCATTCGAAACGTAGCCAATCTGATTCACCTTGATGGCATCACTGAGAACCTGTTCTTCCGACCAGGTAATCGCGACATCGACATTCTTCTCCCCAAGCCCGTTGGATTTGAACGAGTATTTCTTCCCCTCGTTCATCGACCTTGGCAGCCGCACGAAAACCGTCGACTGCCAGGTCTTCGGCGTGTATGCCCTGGGTCTATGGCCCATGTGGTAGAGGTGCTCATACCGGCCGATGACTTTGATGCCTTCCATCTCCGCACCGTCTTCAGTGATCGAATACCGGCCGGCATCCTCGAGCGGCTGGTTCTTGAAAAGGTTCTTGTCCGGATGCGTCATCCGAAAAACGAACCCGACCGTATCTGCCGTGTAAACGTGCAGAAATTCATTGTGAACGAGCACGTCAGCCGGTCCGAGCTTGACGACTTTGCCAAAGCCGTATGGCTCACCAATGGCGACTGTAAAAAGAGTAAGAGAAGCGAACAGAGTCTTAAGAAGGCAGGCTTGGCAGGTGGACATGGGGTTTGTCATTTCGGTGTCAGGCAGGTATCTCTAACAACAGCAGTAGCGGACAGCTTTTAACTGAGATCCTCCCCCTCAACAACTACTGAATCCTAAAATGAAGACCATCTTTTCCATCCTCTTGTTCTGCACTTCGGCCAACGCGGAGCGACCGCCTAACATCGTTTTCATCATGTCCGACGAGCTTGCGTACTACGAGCTCTCGCACATGGGTAATCCCTACATCAAGACGCCGAGGATCGATAAGTTCGCGGCCGAGGGCATCCGGTTTACCCAGGCATTGGCCGGCGCGCCCGTCTGTGCTCCGCTGCGCTGCAACCTGATGACGGGCAAGCATGCCGGGCATGCATCTGTTCGGGCCAACGACGGCGGCACTCCACTGCGCGAAGGCGAACCGACCATCGCTTCGATCCTCAAGGCAAAGGGATACGCTACCGGCGGATTCGGAAAGTGGGGCTGCGGAGGACGCGATTCGACCGGGGTGCCGGAGAAGCACGGCTTCGATGTCTTCTTCGGGTATTACGATCAGGTCCACGCGCATTCGTTCTATCCGCCCTACCTGATCCGAAACAGTGAAGAGGTGGTCCTCGATGGCAACCAGGGCGGACGTGCTGGCAAGACATATTCGCATTCACGGATCATGGAAGAAGGTCTGAAATTCATTCGTGAGAACAAGGCTCAGCCCTTCTTTTGTTACTTCCCAATCACGCCTCCGCACGGCATGTATGACATTCCGGCTGATGATCCGGCTTGGGAGCATTACAAGGATGAGGAGTGGGTCAAGAATCCCAACATCTCGCAGGAGATTAAGAACTATGCCGCCATGGTGACCATGGTGGATCGAAACGTCGGAGAAGTGCTCGACCTGTTGAAGGAACTGGGTCTCGAAGAAAATACGATCGTCTTCTTTACCGGCGATAACGGCGGGCAGGATCGGTTTCGGAGCAAGGAACATCCCCGCGGTTTTTTCGGCCCCAACGTCCATCCGAAAACCGGTGTGGAGTTTCGTGGGGGCAAAGGCAATCTTTATGAAGGCGGCCTGCGCATCCCGTTCCTTGCCCGGTGGCCTGGGAAGATCAAATCCGGCCAGGTCAGCGACCTCATCTTTTACCAGCCCGATGTGCTTCCCACGCTCGCCGAATTGACCGGTGCAAAAGCGCCATCGGACATTGACGGAATCTCGATTCTTCCCGAGCTGCTCGGCGAAAAGGCCACTGGCCGCAAACAGGAAAAGCACGAGATGCTCTACTGGGAATACGGCAGACAGACCGCAGTGCGCTTCGGTCACTGGAAAGCCATCCAACCCAGGAAAGACGGGGAATGGGAGCTCTACGACCTTTCGAAAGATATCAGTGAGACCACCAGCGTCGCCGGCGCGAATCCTGAGGTCCTCAAAAAGATGCTCGCCTTTGCCCAGGCCTCACACGAACCCGTACAGGCCGGCACCTACACCACGCGCACTCGCCACGAGCGCGATCGCTGGGCCAAATGGGGCACGGCGCGTCCAGCCAGAAAGCCCAGAGGCAAAGCGAATAGAATCAAAGAGCCCAACCTGATCCCGGCCGGGCAGATGAAGATGGCAAGAGTGAGCAGCGAAAACACCGCGAACGGCAAGCACGGGAAGAATGCGATGGATGGCGATCCGCACACCGTGTGGCATTCGCAGTTTTCTCACAAGCTCGAAAAGCACCCTCACGAAATCATCATCGATCTCGGCACCAGCCAGCCCATTGCCGGTTTTCGCTACCTTGCCCGCCAGGACAGCGGCTGGAATGGCGCCTTCGCCAAGACCGAATTCTATGTAAGCGAAACGGCAGAGTTCGAAGAAAAGCCCAACGTGGAAGTGACGTTCAAGAAGGTAAAGAAGGTGCAGTCAGCGAATCCAGCAAAGCCGCTCGCGGGCCGCTACGTGAAGATTCGAATTCTGTCAGAAGTGAACGGGGGAGACTGGGCTTCGGCGGCCGAAATCGGCGTTGTAAGGGGGAAGAATTAGGCAAGGTTGTTGGCCACGATTACTACAGCATTGGATTCCACGAAAACGGCTGGCAGGCTGGCAGATTCTTTCGTCCATCTCCTCATTCTTCGCCCAAGACACACCAGACCAACGCAACATGAGACTGGCTGGCTCTTTCTCTTCGTCTTTCTCTTCGTCTTAATCTCAATTTGCTCCGGGACAGAGATAAAGACGATGAGAAGACGGGCTGGCAGGCTGGCAGCCTGCGACACGAGGTCCTTCAATTTTGGCTGACTCCCACCGGCCAGGGGGCGTGGTACTTGCTCACTATCTGCTGCTTTCCCGGGATGACCGTGCCATGTAATCTGGACGTCAAAGAGGGCTCTTGACAACTGATGCTCAGAAGCCTTCATGCACGGTCTTCGACGATATAATTCCGCCATGCGTAAAAAGCCCTTAAGGCTGATCCTCGGTTTTCTGGCAGCGTTTCTGGTCCTCGCTGGGTTAGCCTTCTACAAGATCACCATGACTCCGGAATGGACGATCCTGACCGGAAATACTGCCCAGAGAGCAGCCGCCTGCCGGGCCATCTGGCAGAAATCGGATGCACGTGCGCTGTTCGGGATGAAGAGGCTCCTGCAGGATCGTTCTGCCGAGGTCCGCATGGCCGCACTCGAAGCAGTCATCAGGCGACACGAAAAGGACGGGGGTGGCTCTCTCTATCTCGAGCTCGACCTGCTGATCTTCAGAATGCTGCAATCAGACGAATCCCCAGCAGCCCGAGCCAAGTCTGCAAAATACCTGCTTTCAAGAGAAGGGCAGACGGCTGACAGTGCTCGGCAATGGCTTTTCGCCCAGGTAAAGGTCGGCAGATTTCGAAGGGACAATGGCGAGCTTCTCCAACATGTCTTTCTTCATAAGAAAGAGAACCAGAAATTGCTGAAACTCGACTGGTCTGTCCAGGCGCTTCTGAGAGACAGAAGGGATTATCCCGGCCTGGCAGATCTGGTCCTGCAGCACCCGCAGGAGCTGGAGGAACACTACAAGGACCTGTCACATATCGTCGCGCAGGTCTCACGGAGATCCCGGGCACACCGATTCGCTCTCTCTGCACTCAGGGCCATCCATAATCAGAAGAGAACGAACGGGGCTGGTGCTGGCGCGGATGGCGGCGGACCATCCGGCTTCGTGACAGAGGCCGAATGGGCCTATTCCATAAAGCCCAACTTCCAGATCGATCATTATGACGGCCAGTTAGCTCTGCACCTTGGCGAAGGCGCTGGAGGTTACAACGACTGGCTGCTGGGCGAGGATTCCACCGTCGACATTGGCACTGGGAAATTCACTTTCGATATCAATTATGAAGGCTACTACCGCCTGTGGGTACGCATCTTTATGGAGAATAAATGCGGCAACTCGACAGGCATGTACATCGATGGCCAAAGGGTAGGTCGCTTTTCCGACAAAAGGGATCGCTTCGACCAATGGATCTGGATGCCGTCCCATCAATACACCGGTACCGGCGTCTACCTGCATCCGGGCAGGCATCACCTGAAAGTCCAGGCATTCGAGGACGGGGTGTTCGTTGACAAATACGCCCTGCTTCCCGCGTTTGAAGACTTGGATCCCCAAAAACTGCCAGCACGCCGATTCCTTTACGATGCCGCGCTGCCCACCACTGTAAGTTTGACCTTCGAAGCCCAACACATGGAACGTGGAAAGACTCAGGCCATGACCGTCTGGGTCCGAAGGAATCACCCTGGAATCCGCTCCGGGACAATTAACGTCTCCGTGCCCGGGCCTTTCGAGTTGCTCGATCCGTCGGAGGCCGAGATCAGATTTGAAAAGGACAGCCCCATCGCAGGCCATTCGTTCAAGGTCAGGCTGCCCAAAGATGCAGTCGCAGGAGAAGTGGAAGTGGTCGCCAGATTCACTGCTGAGAACGAGCAAGCAGAGGGGACGAGTTTCCTCGGCGCACATTATGATTGGTTTACGACCGGACCACTCGATCCTTACACCGGCAAGTCACAGGATCTCAAGCAGAAGTCTGGCATTAAGCGTGCCGACCTGGCTGATGGTTGGCGCCGCTTCCCTTCCGATGGTTACGACCGATACAGGCGAATGGATTTCGAGAAAGCCTATGGCGAAAGCCAGGATAAATTCATCTTTCTCTACACCGAAATCGAAGTCGAAGAGTCAGGCGAATACCTTGGTTTGCTCACTCTCGACGACAGCGGCTTTATCTGGCTGGACGGGCGTCAAATCGAGGGCCGCTATGAAGATCTTCAGGGCGAGGGCCGCCTGATGATGACCCGCAATCACATTAACAAAGGCAGACACCAGATATTCGTTCGAATCTACCAGGCAGACTTCCCCGACCCGGAAGGTGAGGACGCAGATCGAGAATCTTACAACAACTGGAATTTCAAATGGCTCCTCCGAAAGGAACGACACGAAATAGCGCCGCAGATCAAAGGCATTCCAATTGATGTGAAAAAGTCGAGGGGGCCTGACGGCGCGCCAGCTTTTGCACCTGAATGATTAAATGTTGTGCGCCACACAGTGCCAAGTCTTTCCAGGAAGTGTGTTTCCGAGCCATGAGCTTCCCTGCCAAACTAAACTAAAGAAGATTAAGCGTGACTTCTAAGTTTTGCTGCATCTGCTTGTTCAAGTCCCATCGGCCGAATGACGCGCGGCATGTCTGAGGAAATCCCTCAACGAATGCTCAATTCTTTGGTCTCACCATCGATGATTGCTGTGAGGCCATTGCGAACGATCGCTCTCAGGCCAAGCAACGGTAGGCGAGGAGCGTATGGGTGGTCTTCAGGAAACACGGCTATCCCGCCCGGACATTGGATGTGCTTTCCATTCAATTCAACATCCGCCTCTGCGAGAGGGACAAGCACCTTGTTGACTCGAATGAAGCCCTTCTGCTTCAAGCTGGTCTTAACCCATTCTTGAAGGTGTTCCTGCCGGATGGAGAAATTATGCGAATTGCCGGAATCGAGGATGGCCGGGAAGGACGGAGAGAGATAGTCGTTAATTCGCAGGTTTATCTGAACCACCATCTGGTAGGGTCTTACCAGAACGGGCCCCGATGGAGATGGTGCCGTAGTCTCATGTTCAGGAATTGGATACTTCATCAAATTCGTAGAACGATGGGTCTATCTCCTCCGCATCCAACACCGCTCTTACCTGTTCGTAGGTCTCGGTCGGAATTAACACATATTCCCTGTTACCGATAACCAGGCGCGGGAGGTCATCTGGAGTTGATTCGATTGCGCGCCTCTGATCTTCAGTGAGTTGAAGTGTCATGACATCCTCTTGTTCGCACAGAAGAAATTCTTCTGAAGGTTATCAACTTACGTATATGAAACAAACTTACTACTCGTTGTCGTTGTCAGCTTGACAGCATGTCGAATTAGAAGCGCCCATATCGCTTTCCCTTTGGCTGATCATATTGGTTTGGTCTGAGGAGTTGCTCTGGGTGAATTCCCTTATTACCCATTGCCCAAACGCATTGAACGGCCGCAGAGCTACCGAACTACTAAAATTCAAAAACCAGTTTTCCGAAACTGCTGGACTCGAGGAAACCTCGATACACAGCGTTCCACGAACTGTAAACGACGCCGCCATTGGGTGGGCGTTCAGTGCGGCCGAAGTTGGCGGACCATGTCGTTCCGGTGGGCGGGGCGGCCAGGCCGAGGCTTTTGAACGGGATGACGATTTCCGCTGTCCATGCTTTTTTCGTTCTGCCGGTGGCGCTCTTCCAGTCGAGGTCTTGCCGGGGAGTTTTAATGATGCCGTCCCATTGGGTGTTGCCAGCGTTGAGGGCCAGGTGCCAGTATTTTTGACGGGCGTTTGGGAACACCGCCAGAAAGATCTCAACGCTGTCGTCGATGAAAACATTGTCGTCGCGTTCGGTCACGGTCACCGGAATTCGCTTTACGTCTTCAACGGTAGATTCAAAACCCAGGTAGAGGCTTGTCCGATCGTACAGCACTCGAGCGGATGTCTGACGCCCGACGGGTTTGGGGCGACCGATCTGACGAAACGCGTCTGCGACTCCTGCGGTTTTCCATGCCTGATCGGTTAGAGCGCCATCGACGACCGGCGAAGCGGCTCCAGCCGGGATTCTTGCCACCGATACTTTGCGCAATTCCATTGGCGGATTTTCCGCACGACTGCTGAAAGACCCCTGATAGAGCAGAGGCACGTCACGATGTCCGTGATCCCGATAAAGTGACAGCGAGTACACTGTGTCGTCGAGAAACTTCAGGTACGACTCGTCGTCCCTGAAAAAAACCGAGTCTTCCGCGTTCTCGACCATCTCTGCCTTGCGCAGGTTGTAGTGGAGCATCACCAGGTTATCACCGAGCATTTCGAGACGTTTGCGCTGTTTGGCCGTCTCGGTTTGTGAGATGGCCTGAAGATAGAGTCGTTCCATCTCAGGGAAGATCGGTTTGTAAACCTGCTCCACGAAGTCGTAATTGATTTCGTAATTGTCGCCGGAGTATCTGGGGTGCTCGGCACGTTTCCGTTCGAGCACGCGCTCCTCGATCATCGTCACGAATTTGTCCATCGTCTTCCACGCCGGGCCGTAAGCCTTCTGCATCCATTCGCGATAAAGGGCATCCACATCAGCTTCAGCGTTCCAGAACAGTTTCGCCAGGATGTAGTTCTCACATCCACCGTAGCCCCACGCGCCGATACCCACCACGCCTGCGCCTTTAACGCCGTGTTTGTACAGCGTGGGCAGTTCAAGTTTCAGAATGGGGCGACCCGGCGGCAGTGGCGTCCCGTTGAATGAGCGAAACCAAACAGACCAACTGAAGTAGTACAGATTAGGCGTGACGGCTTTCCACGCCTGAATGAGCTTGCCAATCTCCTCACGATAAACCGGCTTGGCAAGGCCCCATCCATAATAATTCAACTGCGCCATGAACAGCCACACGTTGGGGTGCATTTTGACCGACCCCGATGGCGGGTACATGTAGTTGTAGTAGATGTACCCGCCAAGTATTCGGTCAGGATGTTTCAGCGCGACGATGTCGGCAACGTCGTTATAAAACTTCAGAATGAGTCGGGTGTGAGAGACGCGTCCGTGCCAATCTTTTTCTGTGAAGGTGCGGCAGGTTTCGCACTTGCAGAAATTGCCGCCGTCTTCGGGAGAGATCGGCGCGGCCCACCGGTCGGGATGTTCGTCCAGCCACAGGATCACACGCTTTGCGAACAGTTTGACTGCATCTCGATTCGACGTGCAGAACTTCCCTTTGCTGCCGGATACAGCTTCGAACTCCGGATGGGCGGCCATATCTTTTTTGGTGATGTAGTGTATCCACGCGTGTCCGTGATCGATCTTGCGCCGGGTCGATTTCAGAGCGTCAGAAATGTTGGGTGACTTGTGGCGCAGGAGCCATCGATCCACCTGGAGAGGGCCGACGTTCGTGGGGCTGCCGTCTTTGGGGTCGTAAGTCCGAATCTGGTTCTGAACGTCGACCAGTTCTCTGATTTGAAAAGCCGGTTTCTGCGTGACATCCATGCGAGGCACGGACAATCGCCTGTGTCGAGGTATCTCTTCACCCATCTCGCCCGGCATCAGCCACCGGACGCCCACGACGGTTTCGAGAAACTCATACGTGCCGAACAGCGTTCCACGGCTTTCCCATCCCCGCCATCGTGGCTTGCCCTTCGTGTCTTTGCCCAGGATGTAGAGGTGCTTGCCCTTCGTGACGATCCGGAAGCCGTCGTCAGGAAACGAATCAGAGGAAAGGCCTGCCTTCCTGGCTGCGGCATTGTTTCCCAGACAGATCATCCGTTCGGCAGGCTTACCAGAAATTGGCAGTCGAATGCCCGTTGATATCTCAATCCCCCGTTGAAGCTCCTCGGCCGCAAGCTTTACAGTGGATGGTGCCGCAGCATCAAGATAGATGCTATAGTCAGAACTGGGCTTGCCGAAGAGGCCCAGAGCGCGTGGCTTCACTAACTGAATGCCTCCCGCTGTAACGGCAGTCGTGGCGATTGTGATGAGAAGCGAAAACTGGGCTGAAGCTTGGTTGCCGTTCATTACTAATAGCTCATTCGTCGAAGTCCCGACGAGAATTGATCAGTGTCCTAATCCGCCAAAGCGGATCACTACAGGCCCGCCTGACCAACGCTCCATCACTCCAGCATTCCAACACCCCATCCTCCCATCCTCCCATCCTACCTCATCGCATGGATAGGCTGACCCAGGAATGCCTCTGCTGCTTCCATGTAGGCTTCGGACAGGGTGGGGTGCGGGTGGATAGTCTCTGCAAGCTCCTCAACGGTCGCTTCCAGCCGGATGGCGACGGCGGCCTCGCCGATGAGCTCGGTGGCGTTGTATCCGACGATCTGGACGCCAAGGATCTGGGATGTCTTTTCGTCCCCTACGATTTTCACAAAGCCGGCACCCTCGCCAAGCACCTGGGATTTGCCCAGCCCAAGAAAAGAGTACTTGGCCGTCTTTGCCTCGATACCGTTTTCGCTTGCCTGGGCTTCGGTAAGCCCGACGGAAGCGACTTCAGGTGCAGTGTAAATGCAGGATGGTATGAGCGAATAATCCATCGACGTGTCCTTTCCCATCGCATGCTCTGCAGCGACGATTCCCTGACGGCTGGCGACATGGGCGAGGAGCGATCGGCCGGTGTTATCGCCGACCGCGTAGATGTTGGGAACTGAGGTCTGGCAGTGTTCGTTGATGACGATGAAGGAGCCGTCGACTTCGATATTCAAATCGACCAGCCCCAGGGCCTGGGTGTTCAATGCGCGCCCGGTACTGATCATGGCAACGTCCGCCTCGATGGTTTCGTCCCCGGTCACGGCCTTTACTTTTCCATCCTCAACGGAAATGGAATCGATCTTGGTTCCAGTGCGAACCTGAACTCCCTTCTTCTTGAACGCCCTCGTCAGGTCCTTCGACACGTCCGAATCGAGACCTGGCAACACCTGTTCCAGCAGCTCGACAAGGTGGACTTTCACCCCGAAATCGGAAAGCGCTGAAGCGAATTCGCATCCGCTCGCGCCGGCGCCGACGATGATGATTTCTGAAGGCAGCGACTCCCAGCGCAACAGCTCGTCACTGGTGATGATGTGTTGACCATCGAAAGGAAAAACCGGCAGACGGCCGACCTCCGATCCTGTGGCGATGATGATCTTGTTCGCTTCTACGACCGTTTCGGCGTCGTCGTGTTCGACGGTGATTTCGCGTTTGCCGGTAAGCTTGCCTGTACCCTGGATGACAGTAACTTTCCGGTTTTTGAGCAGGGCGGCGACGCCTTTGTTCAGCCGGCCGATGATGATGTCTTTGTGGTTCGCCAACTGTGCGTAGTCGAGCTCGATGTCCCCCCTGATGCCGAAGTCTTCGGCCTTTCGAACGGAGCTGAATATTTTCGCAGCGTGCAGCAGCACCTTGCTCGGGATGCAGCCACGATTGAGGCATGTGCCGCCCAGCTCATTCTTTTCGATCACGCAGACTTTCCCGCCCGCCTGGGCCGCACGAATGGCAGCAACGTAGCCACCGGGGCCCGCTCCAATTACTGCGACGTCATAACTCATGATCTTCTCCGTGTTGTGTTTTCACGCCTGCAGAGCCGGGATGATTTTGAATAATCTCCGCACCTCGAATGCGGGCGGGATTGTATTGGGGGAGTCCCTTTTGGCCATGAAGAGTGAGATGCGAGAATCGTGAAATTGTGCTAATCGGGAACTCTTCGCCAAAGTCTCTGTCCAGACCTTAAGCCTGTACGAACCCCGCAGTCCTAATCACGCCGAATTAACATGCGTACCAAACCAATCATCCTTATCGCTGTATTGTGCGCGTCTACCTCTTCCGAGCCGGAAAGGCTCCGGTTTACGGCCGATACGGAGTCGCCGATCATCATTCTGCCCCCTGATGGTGAGAGCCTTGGCGAGACAAGGCTGGGTGCCATTCAGTTATCCATTTACTTAGGCAGAATCATCGGCCGAGAGGTTCGTGTTGTCATTGAGGGCCGGGGCCTCTATTCCAGTAGAAACGGGCGTAACTGGCGGGTCATTCCGTTTGCAAGGCTGAAGGAGAAACCATTTGGCCGGCCGGAGATTCATGTCGGCTGGACTTCTCGGGCCGCCAGAGAAGTCAGGCCGGAAGAAATCGAAAAGCTCGACATCGACGGCTTTCGTATCAAGACGATTGCCAATGCAGTTTTTCTTGTTGGATCTCGTGACTGGTCGACCGCGTATGCATGCACCACGTTCCTCGAAGAGTTCTGCGGGGTGCGATGGTTTCTTCCGGGCGATTTCGGTGAAGACGTGCCGCTGTCACCGGATCTGTCCGTGCCCATGATCGACAAGACCTATGAGCCTGCCTATCTGCATCGGCAATACAGCGGTTTCAAATGGCGTAATCACCAAGAGCTCATTGCCTGGGGCAAACGCAATAAGATTCGGCCAAGGCTGAGCTATCATCACAACCTGCACCGAGTCTTCGATGTCACCCGTTACGGCAAGCAGTATCCTGAAATCTATCCCATCCTCGGCGGCCGGCGCCGGGTGCCCGGTCCGGGTACCGTTGCGGGATGGCAGCCGTGCTTGACCCACCCGAAAGCTGTTGACATCGCGGTTGAATACGCGGCCGAACAGTTCGGAAAGAATCCTGATCTCACTTCCATTTCTCTCGGCATTAACGACGGCGGGCGCTACTGCGAATGCGAGCGGTGCATGAAGATTGTGGATAAAGACGCCACCGAGGACGGCGAAAGGCAGGGACGGCGCTCGGTCTGGTTTTTCAATTTTGCGAACGCGGTGGCCAAAAAATTTGATGAGCGTTTTCCGGACAAGCTCATCGGTTACCTGCTCTACGGCGAGTGCAAGAAATTCCCGGCCGGCATGAAAATCCATCCCCGGCTGATCGGCTTCTACGTCGTTCCCAGCTTCACGCTCATAACGAAGGAGGGCACCGAGCGGTTCAATGAAGGGCTCGAGGAACTGACGAAATCAGTCTCACGGTTCGCGCTCTACGACTGGTTTTACGGCGATGGTATCTGCGTGCCGCGCCTTCAGATTCGGCAGGCCAAGTATTACCTCGAGCACGGCTACGACATGGGAGCGCGCCACCTCAAGGCCGAGGCGTATATGAACTGGGGGCTGGACGGCTTCAAGTATTGGATGCACTCGCGGCTCATGTGGAATCCCAGGCTCAAGGTCGATGCGATGATGGATGAATTCCTCACGGGCTTTTTCAAAGAATCCGCCGCACCGATGCGCCAGTACTTTAAGATCGTCGAGTACTACACGGTCAAACCTGCAATGGGACGCCACGAACTGCGCCCTGATGACGATCCGGAAATTGTGAACTTTCGATTCCGGTATCCAACGCAGCTTCTGAGTTTCCCGCCCAAGGCCACCGAAGATTGCCTGCCCCACTTGGAGAAGGCTGAAAAGCTCGCACGCTCTTTCCTCGTCCAGGAGCGCGTGCGTTATTTCCGCAAGGCATTTGATGTCGCCCGCATGATGACCCTCCGCTACCACCATGCGATTCAGGCCCAGCCGATGCTGCAGAAGGCTGAGACACTTCCACAAGGTATGGAGCTGCTCGCCAAAGCCATGCATAAGGATCTTGATGTGGATCAGTACTACAAGTGGGCATTGCGTGGAGATCCTTATTGTGTGCGCTACCCGGAGCGCAGCATGTTCGGTGCAACGACTAAAGCACGCGGATTCGCGGCGCGCACCCTGGGCGATCAGGTTATCAGCCAGCTCAAAAGGCTGAATGTCAGACCGATTCCTCAAAACTCGCTGGACGCGGTGGTTCGCCGCGTGGTGGAAAAAGCACTTGCCGGTATCAAAGACCCGGACGCACGAGAGATAGCGCTTACCTCAGTCGCGCCCTATGCAGGCAAGGTCATGCTCTGCAATCGGCAGCCGACGCCAAAGGTTGACGGAAAGCTCGACGATGCGTGCTGGAAGAACACAAGTCCGGTGACCGACTTCGCCGATCTCGGCACAGGCAAAGTTTCGACCTATCGCACTGAAGTACGTTTGGCCCATGATGGTGAGCGGCTCTACTTTTCGGCGCGCTGTTTTCAAGACCCGAAAAAAATTCTGGCCTGGACAAGCGCGAGGGACGGCCGCGTCTGGCGCGAGGACGGGCTCGAGCTGCTTCTCAATCTGCCCGGGGACACCAAACCGGAGCAGCGATTCCAGGTCATCACGAATTCCAAAGGAAATATCTTTGATTACTACAACGGCGAAACGAGCTGGGACGGTGACATTAAGATAGCGACCTCAATAGACACTGAATCGTACAGCGTGGAGATGTCCGTCCCTCTGAAAGATATCAACATGTCGCCATCGCCCGGCCGCATCCTTCGCGTCAACATCGTCCGCAACGTGTACAATCGCCCGACTCTGAGAACCGGCAAGGCTGAGAAGATTTCAACGTGGTACCTGACAGATGCTGGCAATCTTGCCGTGCGGGCACGTGGGTGGCTTGTCTTTAATCCTTAAGGCAGACTTCGCAGCATCCCATCCCCATCACCACAGCCCAAGCTTCACACTCTCCACCGTGATGCTCTGCCTACCGGTGTTCGCGATCTGAATGACATTCTCTCCCGCTTGCAGCATCGAGGCCTTCGGTTTGAAGATGCGGCAATCGCTTGGCTTTGGCCTGGCATCTTTTTGAAAATACTGATCCGCGAATTCGAGAAAGATCTCGCTGCGATGGCCTTCTTCTCCGGCACTGAATTGAAGACTCGAGGCAGGTTCACCATTCACCGCGACCTTCACGTCCCCATGTGAGTTGGCCAGCAACAGGCATCGCCATGCGGGCAGCGTTGATTGCGGCAGCATCAGATTCAGTGAAACACTTCCGTCTGGTGAAAGCGTGACCGGAAGTTGCGCGACACCGTCGCAAGGCTGGCGATGGCGTGCATGATTGACGGAAAACTGAAGCGGCTTTGTTGCAGCCGATTCAGGGCACTCCAGACCCGCCAGCCAATGGTATGGTCGCGCAGCTATGTACTCCGTCCAGCACGGGAAGTTGAAAACGTAGATCCCGTCGGCACCGCATCCGTAGAGGCTGGTGCAGACAGCTCGCAGCGACTCCGGATGATGTGTGCATTTGCCGTAGCCAAAATCGAAGCCTGCATACAGTGGAACATCATTCCTGCCAATCCAATCTCGGAATTCTTCCACGGGGATCGTCCAGTTCGTGGTCAGGAATGGACAGAGCACGAGGAAGTCGACCAGACCTTGGGCTGTCCATTCGGGCAATTCCATTCCGAGCATCCGGCAACCTTCCGTGGTTGGCGGCACACGCGCTGCCAGCAGGATGTTGGTGCTCGCAGATTTCAGAATCTTGCGGGCCTCTGCGGTGAATGTGGTCAGGTGCTCTCGCTTCTCCCAGACTTCATCACCTTGACCGGACAGGTGTCGCGGAAAACGCATCCAATCGAGCTGAAGCCCATCGATAGTGTCGCCGTAAAGCTCAGCCATCTCCCCGATTAAAGCCAGATTGTATTCCTGGACTTCCGGCCGCGAGTAATCGAGACAGTAGGACATCCATTGCGCGGTGCCGGCCTTGATTTCATCCATGCCAACAACGAGGTCTGGATTGTCCCTGCGAACGGGAGGCGTATTCCAGCCGTCTGAGTCATCCGGATTATGGACGTCGTTCATCCGCATGGTAACGAAGGTCTCTCGTCCTGACTCCTTGAACGCGCGCAGCAGCATCCCGAATAGATCTTTACCTTCTTCTCTTGCCTCATGCAGCATGCTCGCACGCGGATCCAGCAGTCCAACTCTGGTTGGGAAGTTGCAGTTGCCCGCGTTGCTGCAGATGAGAACAGTGGAAACTTCATCCGCACATTCGCGCACGGTCTCGTCGACCAGCTCCTCCAGGGCGGCACCCTCCCAGGGACTGTTGTGAAAAATGTTTGAGCCGTCGTTATCGAGGAGGAATCTTTTCATGGGTGGTTGGGGAGAGTAGTCAGGGCTGAGCGGGCGAGACACCCGCCACCACATCACTCCACTCGGGAGCAATCTATTCGGTCAGCAGAAGAGTTCCTTTGCGGACCGAGAAGCTGTCGTTGCCGGAAAATACCAGGTGAACCGTGCGGCCGTCTTTGCTCATCCACTTCGTGGGAAGGCACGAAGTCTCTCCGGGGCCAACATCCCATTTTTTTATGTAGAAAACCGTAGTCCACGGGCCCCATGGTTCCGGCGCGTCGAAGATTCCGATGCCGCCTCGGAAGCGGGTGTCTTTGCCCGGCCCGGTCTGGCACCAGAGGTATCGCTTCAGGGCCGCGTTGTAGCTTACGGATGACCGGTAGCAGGCGGCCCGGTGAGTAAAGACAGGGCCGCGCCGGGTGATGTCCGCACTCCACACCGGCTTACCTTCCTCGAGTTTCTGAAAGAACCTGTAAGCCTCTCGCCTGGTTATCTGTTTCGCGGGGACCCGTGCGAGAACCATCTGATCGGAACGCTTATACGCACTGTTCGAATCCTGCGAGTAGATGTAGATGTATTCGTCGCGTGCTCCTTCGTAGTCACGGCCGAAATTCAAGAATGTCGGGTAACCGAAACTCGTTGTGAATTTCCAGTCGCTCCAGGTCCATGTCTGGCCTCGGTTGGTGGACCAGGCAAGCTGGGAGTTACCGGTGTTTCGCACAAGTATGTAGAGCACGCGGTCAACCATCAGTATGCCGCTGACCTTCGGGCCGCTTGCGCCGCCGCCTGTACGCTCTGCAGTGGATGAACGCAGGTTCACGCCCTGGAAGCCCCCAGGGCCTCCAGTCACTCGGCACAACCCCATGCTGAGCTTTCTCTCGACATTGGGTTTGAACCCTCGGCCATCACCATACGCGGTGTATTGGTGGTCGTCGTCACCCCAGGTCATCGGCCAGTTGTCGCTTCCCCTGGCTTTGCGAATGATGCCTGCCGCCGGCGCCCATTCGATACCTTTGATGATCGGGCTCGGCGGGCAGGGCAACCTGACCGCTGATGGCGCAGTCGCGGAAGTTGCCGCCTCCCTCTTTCCAACTTGTGTTCGTGGTTTGCTCCCGGTTACGGACTCGACAACTGGCTCGAAGAAAGGTCTGAGCACTTCGTAGTGACCATCCCATTTGCGCTGCCATGATTTACCAGCCCGGGCGATGACGATATCGAGACTGGGGATCACCACGATCAGACTCTCATACAATCCCCACGACCAGTACGCATCGCGAGGAACATTCTTCAGCGTGCCGTCAGCATTGTTCCACCACAACAAGCCGTAATGCCCCGACGCGTTGCCATGCCTCTTGGGATTGTGATCGGGTATTCCTGCAACAGACTGCAACGGCCTGCTGGCCTTTCTGACGAATTTTCCGGGAATAATCTGTTTGGACTGCCACCTGCCACCGCGAAGATAGAGGTATCCGATGCGTGCCATGGCATCGACGTTGGCTCGGATGCCGGAGCCGAACTCGCGGCGCATCACGTGGCCCAGCCTGGCATTTCGATAAGAGTTCTTTCGCCAGGACAGATCCTTTCGTTCGATACCCAGCGGCGTGAACACGCGCTCGAACATCAACTTGTCAACGTCCTGCCCGTAGGCCAGTGTCACACACTCGGCCAGCCAGTTCGGCCCGCCGTCGCTGTAGGCCCATTTGGTGCCCGGTTCGTAAATCAACTTCGTGTAGCCGCCGGGCTTTTCAAAGCCGGCAGTTTGTGTAGCCAGGTGCTGAATAGTGATGTTTTCAATCCAGCCTGTCTTTCGATTGGATTCCGGCGGTACCCCGAAGCTCGGGTGATGCTGGACCGCTTTGTCCTCGAGTTGAATCTTTCCATCGGCGATCGCCAGCCCCAGTGCGGTGATCCCAATCGATTTGGTCGTTGACTTCAGATCGTAACGCCGGTTGGGATCACCCCACGACATTACGAGCCGGCCATGACGAATGATGAATCCAGAGCCGCCGCCGGTCAGCGCATAGTCGCGGGCCTTGCGAAGGTGTCCTTCTTTCATGCCGGCATCCGAGGGCCTGGCCTTCTGCCATTCGGGTGTGGGCCAAAACTCTTCAGCTTCCAGGAACGGCCAAAGGAATACGAGTGTAATCAGCAATGTTGTCTTCATAGTTCATACAAAGGCTTGACTGCCGCCCTTCAGGCTCTTCTTTCTGAGGATCTTACCTGCATCTGTTCTTCTGTCTCAGTCACTGAGGACGGCCCGAAGTGAGTAACGTCCATTTGGAAGGCCGTGCAGCGGCAACTCACCCGACAACTGATGACGTTTGCCCGATGCTAGAGTGGTTTCCTGTGGCCATCGCCGCTTGATGGCGCCGGTTCCGAGATCGATGAGTTGGATTTCGGAGACCTTTGTTAGCTTATCGAATACATCTGCGCTGCCGACGTACCTGATGGTCGTACCCGGCCGGGCGTGGCTGATCTCCGGAATCATTTCTGCGCCTGCGCCGGCCGCGCTGACCAGACGTATCTCTCCGCGGGTACGATTCCAGATGTACTGGCCAAAGTGCCGGCCCTCAGGTTTCGCTGGATCACGGTTGACCGCGATGATGAAGAATCTCAATCGGTCCCCGTGACGCGCGTCGAGTCCCAGCGAGGCAAAGGGAATCGCGGCTTCGATGGTGTACCCGGTCGGCGAACGTCTGCACACGTATCGACCGCCGCCGGGTAATGGTCTGGGGCCGGAGTCCGTGTAGTAGTTCAGACCGAAGTGAAGCTCTTTCTCGATCACCTGAGGATGGCGCGTAGTGCCCCGCAGCCACGGTGGCACCGTTACCAGAAGCGCCACCCCATCGTATTCCCAGAATCCTTTCCATTTCTGTCCTCTGACCGTGGCTGCCAGTTCGTCATCACGGACGGCCGCAGCGAAGTAAAGAAATCTGTCATCCCACATCATCCGGGCCGTGAGGCTGAGATCGTCGTTTCCCTGAATCGCAGGCGATTCAAATCCCATTGTCTTGATGGTCGTCTTGTTGATTTCAATATCGGGGCCGCGCAGCCAATCACCCAGGGCGCCGTCAATCTTTGGGGCGATCCCTGTGCGCCACACAGGCAACTTTCCTGCAAGACTCGTGCTGGCGTTGTGCCTGAGAATGGGCCAATCGCCGCGTTTGTGCGAAACGCGCGGAGGAGCAATGCGCTTCCGCTCTTCCTCATCGAGTTCGGATTCTTTGACAGAGTGAAGCTCGAGTCGAGTTATGCCGAACATTCCACCAGTGTGGTGAATCCGCTCAAACGCGAGCAGCGCCGTGGGCGACCGGAGATATACAGCGCCCCAGTCCACCTGCTGCACGTGCAGCTTCGCCTTCGGCCAGTGCTTTGGGGCGGAGGTGGAATACCAGCCATGCTGCTGGCCCGGCATCAGAATCCCATCAGCTTTCAGTTTGAACAGGCCAAACCTTCCCGGTTTCCACGGGCCATGCACGTGGCTGCCACGAATGCGATAGTAGCCGTCCCGACTGACCGGCAATTCGATCTTCAGTGACTGCCCTTGCTTCTCTGCTCGATAAAAGAGCACGTCTCCGTTGTCGCGTTTGTCCCAGGAGAAAAGCGTCTTCGAATCCAGCTTGTCGAGCCGGACGTCTTGGCCGCCGGCGAGTTTGAACAGTGCCGCGGCATCAAGTTGCACATTGTCGTCCTTACGTTCCGCGGCAGGTTTGGTGTCTGGCTCTGCATTGACCAGGGAGCAGGTGAGAGTGAGACATTGAACAAGTGTCAGGAGGCCCTCCAGAGAATGCGCTTTGCCCTTCATCAGTCCTTCCCTTCTGAATCTGCCGTTTTCTCTGCGGCATTGATTGGAGTCTTGCTGTAAGGAATGACCGCGCCTCCATTGTAGTAAAGCTGCTGCCCGTGCTTTATGAGCCATCGATTCACACGGCCGTCTCGCACATCCACATATACCTGTTTCGCATCTGTCTTGAGTTTGCCGAACTCGATGAGCCCGCCGGTCTGATTGAGGACGAGCCACTCCTCCCGATCCTTTTCCGCCTGAATCCTGACCACGGTCTTCTCGTGATCATCTGCTATGAATTCTATTTTGCTGGCGAGCTCAGCGGGTTTGCGCATGGGCGCGTGCGGCAACAGCACCTGTGAGAATTGCACCACCTGTCCGGGTTTGGTCACGCCCTGCCAGCGGTAGCGGATCATGTTTTCTGTGGATGTGTAACGAGCTTTGAATTCTGAGATTCCGCGTTGCCGGACGATGAGTTTGCGATCCGGTTTGGGAGCGTGAACTATCAACAAATCCCACGGTGGATTCTTCAGGGCAATCCCGTGGGTGCGGGGCTCGGCCATGAATGTGTTTGCCCAGTTTGGCCCCACCTGTGGGCCGATGTTTTCCGCGAACCAGGTCGGGCCCAGCCGGGCGAGGAACGATTCCTCGAAGTGGGCACGGTCCCGAACCAGAACGAACCGATTCTTGACGAAGAAGAACTCGCGCTCGTTCATCATCGGAAAACCGATGAAGTCAGTCGTGCGTGTAACCGCGTGAGTGGCAAGTGCATGGTCGGTAAACGTCGGAATCGTCACCTCCATCCGATACGAATCGACGGTATCCGGATTTTCATTCGAACGAATGGACGCGATACCGCTGAGGTCCTCCACCATCAGCATGTTGTGCCAGTCAGTCTCCGCCTTGCTGGTGAGCGTCATGGTCATCGCGCTGCCGTGCCGCATGAGCCCAAGAATGCCACCGGGATTCATTGGGTCGTGGCGAGGGAACAGGTCGACGAGCATGAACAGGTCCCCCGGATTCCATCCGCTCCGCAAGACGAGCTTATGAGGCTTTACCTCTTTGGTTACCAGCAGGCCGCAGCAGATCTGGGCACGCTCCGGATCAGGATCGAGATTTTTCAGGTATCGCTTCGCCCCTTCCTTCCCTCTCACCCGCAACGTCTCCTTGCGCCAGGTCAGCGTGGAGGTCTTCCTGGGCGCGACTGGTTTCACGCTGTCATCTGCGAACAACCAAGCAAGGCCCATCCCGAACTTTGACCAGTGCATCGGCTGATGGTGGCTCTGCAGCCGCTCAGACTGGAAGAGCAGGTAATTGAAGATCCGGTGCGCCGCCCATCGATATCGCCCGTCCCTCGAATATCGCGCCTTCAGCTCGAACATCCACAACAGCGAAGCCGCATGAGAATTCCATCCGCCATGGGCGCCGTATGGTGCAACCGCGCCCTCGGAAGAAATCGAGTGAAGTAGACGTTCCCAGAACGGGTCCATGCCCTCATCGGTAAAGACCTCCTTCATGCCCATCAGGTGCGCGCCGATGATGACCGGGAAGGTCATACCGAAGAAGTAGCCGGTATCGTTCGCCGAGGTATCCCTGAATTCCCACCAGTCCTGCCAGACCGTGTTGAAGTAATTCGTCCATTCTTTGGCTTCGGGCGCGTCAGGATACTTGATGGCCGCCAGTCGCTTCATGACCCCTTCCCCCTGCGAGCGGTGCTGTGAGCCTCGCCAGTAGGTCGGCTTCGTTCCCCAGACGTGAATCGTCCGATTCAACTCCAGGATCATATCACGCCACCAGACCTCGTCTTCGGCCGTCAGAATTCCCCCTTCCTTCAGAATGCGGTATTCCAACTCGAGAAGCACGGGATAGTGCATGTACCAATAGTTCATGCCTTTGTCTTTGACCTGCTTCTTCAGGGCCCGATGAAAGTCCTGAATCTGCACTTTGACCTTTTCACCAAACCGCTTCTCACCCGTGCCTTTGAAGACGACTGCGCCAACAAATGCGTGCCTTGGCGCATACACACCAAACGGCCCCGCATCACAGAAGGATTCATAGACCGGCCGCCAACCGGCCGTATGCATTTTCCAGTGCTTAATCGTTTCCAGGTAGACCTTGCGGTTCACCGGGCGTTGCGGAATCTCAACTTTGTCGCCGGCAGGAATATGGAAGCGATGCAGGTCATCCATGCCAGGCCCGACCATCGCGGGACGGACTCCCTTCTTGTCGTCCGCGGGCAGACCAATCGTGAATTCGTCGGAATGCAGAGAAATTTTGGAGAGCAATGAGAGGCAAATGACGATTGCCAAACACCGAAGCGATTTGGCCGCCCTGCTGCTGAATCGATCTGCCGCGAACTTGATTGCCCAAAAGTTCAACTGACTTCTTCCTTGCTCCTGAGATGAATTGCCGACCACACGCTTGCGTAATAAGTCACTCATACGCGAATTCGATCTGCATGCTATGCTTTGCAGACATCAAATCAATGCCAACGCCAGATTACTGAAACCGATTCGAAGCCCTGCATCCTGGAAGCCTAACTCTCAGATCTCCGACCATGAAAAAAGTCTCTGCCTTCCTTCTTGTGGCAATTCCGTTCGCCCATGTCTCCGGGGAAGACTTATCCATAATCCCTGCGCCTGGAGACAGCGGCACAGGTCTTCTCTTCTATGCGTCGCTCGACAGGGAACGTCGCGCCGAGATTTCGCAGGGCTCGGATATTCCCTCCGTCGCCCGCTATGCAAGGCAAAATCGCACGGCCGATGGAGGCGAGTTTGTGCCGGGAGTCTTTGGGAAAGCCCTGACCGGGCGGGGTGGCCCTCGGGGTTCGGGCGACTTCGACGCGCTAGGCAACTACCTCCCGGAGCGGGGCACGATGGCTTTTCACATTCGGCAGAACGGAATGGTCTATGGTTTTGAACCGCTTTGGGTCAAGACCGTCGATCCTTACTACTGGTTCATCTATCAGCGCATCTCGAACAAGAACAACAGCCTGAGCGCCTGGTTTCCCGATGAGGTGTACCGGCCGACCGTCATCTATACCAGGAAGAAGATGGTCGAGAACCAGTGGCTTCATATGGCGGTTGCCTGGGACCAAGCATATGGATTCCGTTACTACCTGGATGGCGCGGAGGTCGCCTCCAACTGGGGCAAGGCATCGTGGACCAGCCGCGGTGTCGACCCCGATCTGTTCGCAATGGTCCACAGCAACGGTGTGGCTTACGACGAGTTCTACGTTTTCGATTTCGTTCTGTCGGCTCAAGAGATTCAGGCGCTGGCCAAGAAAAACAAGAGGCCTGATTCCTCATCAAGAGAAGATTTGCCGACTGGTGAACGGTGGAAGCGGAATCGCCTGCAGGAGCTTTCATGGTCAAAGGACGATGAGGCCATGCTTCCACTCCATCTGGACAAGGTCGGCCTTGAGGCAAACGCCATCCGACAGGTGACGCCTCTGAACGCAAGGGCGGTAATGAAGGGCGCGAATTACGTTTTCGATGGCAAGCTCGGCAGCGGCTGGCCGCCTCTCTACAACTACCAGTTCGCAAAGGGCAACGGTCTTCACATCGAGCTCGGCGAGCCATACGACTACGTGCAGATCGAAGGCTACTTCCGCGGCTCAGTCGCAGGTGAGAAAAGCCTGTTGCAGGACGAGGCAAGGCCTCTTATTGCGATCGCGTCTGACCAGTTCATGCACCGATGGAACCTGAAAGAGCCGCGTGGCAAAGGCTGGTTGAGTTTCTTCAAGAAAGAGATGGAAGACAAAGGTGACCTGCCGGATAAGGAACTGGTCACCCTCAGCCGTGTCTGCGAAACAGGCTTCTTCAGAACGGGAACGCATCGCCTGGACGACAGTGAAGCGCAGCGTTTCTACATCGGCCCCGCAAACTTGAAGGATGGCAGGAAAGCATTTGGCGTTGAGTTCACGGGGCGGTTCGGACCCGGTGACCGCGCTTCGCTCAGTTCAAGGAAAACTCCCCTGGAAAGAGCGACGGCTCAGGCGATACCGGGTCTGCGCTACCATCATCTGTTCCTCCCGTCCGGACGGGACGAATTGCCGCTGACGGGTTTGCACTTTCGCTGGTGGCTTAGATCGTCCTCAGCGTCGAACAGCTTCCGTATCGAGATGCGCGATCCTGCTTTGCCAGGGCGGAGGACCCTCGCTGTGGATTTCCGGATGGATGGCGTTCAACAGGGCAAAGATCAACTGCTCGACCTGACCATCGATCTCTCGGATCGGCTGCTGCCCTCAAACAGACAGGTTTGGCTGACTTTCTGTTTCAAAGAGGACGTGCAACTTGTCCTTGCATCTGGCCAGAAACAGTCTTTCACGGAGTTGTTGACAGGGTCGAAGCAGGGAGTGTTGAAGGAATATCTTCGGGACGAGTTGAGTTTCGTCCGGTCGCGGTTCAGTTGGCTTTCTGAAGCCAGGCCCTGGGGTGCTCATCGTGAGCCGGAAAAGGAAATGGTCGGCTTCAATCGCTACGCTCGCGAGCTGTTCCTGCCACTCGCCCGGCTCTGGCAGCTCAAGGGCGATGACCCTAAAGTCCGCGCGCTCTGGATTTGGACGCACAAGTTTTACCAAGACAAGTCACCCGTCGAACCGAAGCCGGTCAGCGGTTGCGAGAATGCTCCCCGCTGGGCACTGCTGCAGCGCGAACTGCTCCAGGGATGCCGTGACGTGGTTCACTGGTGGATCGAGAACAGGCAGGCGCCGAACGGCGAGTTTGGCGACGCCTGGGGCGACGACACCGACCTGATCCAGAACTTCCCCAAGCTCGCACTCATTGGTGATCCCGATGGACGAATTCGGGAGGCGGCGAGGAAGGTTGCAGATGGCGTATACGAGGCCGGCCTGATCGAGCGCGGTATCAATGCCCGCCTGACGGATTACCTCCACGCTTACGAGGAAGGCGTGAACGCACAGCCCGTCATGGGGCTCATCGATTACGGCAATCCCCATTTCATCGAACGCATGATGGAAGCGGCCCACACGGTCGATACGTTTCTGACTACCAAAGATCCCAAAGGTCGGCGCCGATTCCGTTCGGCCTATTACGGCGCTGGCGAAGTACGAGACAAGGGAAAGTATGGTTACGACCATCCGTCTAACGCTCTGTTTTGCCACCCGGCCCTGTTTCTTTCCTACTACAGCCGCCATCCCCGTGCCCTCAGATTTCTACAGGAATGGATCGACGGCTGGCTGGACATCTATGCCGAACATGCTGACCTGAAGGACTATCGAGTACCCAAGGCGACGCTGCTGGATGGCACGATTCTCAGTTGGGATCGCAAAGTCCGCGGTTACGGGTACATCGATGTGTATGCCGCACTTCACCAGATGACGGGCGAGGAACGGTATCGTAGTTTGCTGCCCTGGTGGGCAAGACCGGGCACTTCGTTTTTCCTGGGCGGGCACTACCTTCCCGCTCTCGAATTCCTCGACAGGGAAAAGCACAAGCAACAGCTTGTGAAGTGGGCGGAGTTGTCCGATCTGTCCAAGCCCGGTAACGACAGCATGGGGTTGGCGGCACGGCACCGATACATGAAGTGGGAAGTCACTGGTGACGAGGCAGCAGCCTATGAAGCCCTCGATGCCTGCATCCGAAAGCTGCGACTGACCTACGACGCCCACACCTGGGGCGAGCCCATCAATGACCGCATCTGGCTGCCGGACCATCCGGCCATCATGATGACCCAGGGCGAGATGTCCCACGAGCGCAACCAGCTTTGGCCCCGGCACTACGTCAGCTATGAAGGCTTCACCGATTTCGCGGCTTGGGTGCGAGAGAAATCAGACACCCATTTGAAAGTCTGGCTCTACAGTTTCTCCGATAGAGCCGAGAGGGGAAAAGTGCGAGCCTGGCGGGCGCCTCTCGGCACGTACAGCATCCAATTCGGCCCCGACGAGAACGCTGATGAACAGGCAGACGAAGGTGCAGCCAAGTCTCAAGAACTTCATCGATACGCAGCCATCCCGATCCATCTTCCCTCACGGAAGCTGTGTGTCCTGCAGGTCGATTTGAAGGGCCCCGTCGACAACAGCTACTGGAAACGTCCCGACCTGGCGATTGGAAAACGGGATATTCAGCCGACCAAGGACGGCGGCTGGTCGGTCACTGTCCACAACCTGGGCAATGTCTCCGTCGAGGGAGTGAAGGTCGAAATGCTCGACGCGAAGGGGAACACGATCCAGGAGCGCACCATCCAGACCATCGAATCGCCGACCGATCTGAAGCCGAGGGCGGCGCTCGTCACATTCGCAAAAAAGGGCGGGGACAGCTTCGAGATCCGGGTGAAGGCAGCCGGAGGGGTCAAGGAACTCTATTCCCACAATAACCGGGTTGTGGTTGGCCCGTAACACTATCGGCCGTGTTCAAACGAGAGAGTTAACGAGAAATGATGGCCAGCCTTGCCGCTACGCCGCGTCCCTGCCCGGAGGCGGTGTCTGTTCGATTATCTGTTCGATCAGACCATCCACATCCAGCGATTCGGCTTCGCCTTCGAAATTCAGGATGACCCGGTGACGTAACGTCTGCGGGGCAACGCGCTGGATGTCTTCGGCCGATACCGCGGTGCGGCCGTCGAGGAGGCAGTGGACTTTTGCGCCGCGAAC